>MDSV01094415.1_pt1 | contig 10451 bp, 10 predicted proteins | sample 810851 | NCBI WGS metagenome assembly MDSV01 (sample SAMN05326640, study PRJNA326480) | marine metagenome | isolation source: seawater | place: Atlantic Ocean: North East | collected 2012
GATTGGTTTAACTCTTCACCATATGGTAGAAAATATCCAAAAGCTAAAAAAGCAAGATTACATTTATCATTAGGTATTATGGGACACTTTGGTTTAGATAGATACGCTAAACACAAAGGTGCAAAAGACGAATTGAAATATATTAAGACTTTAGCAAAGGCAATGAGAGAAGACAATACCTTAAAAGAATCTACAATCAAACATTTAAAATCATTGAATGAAGGTGTGTATAGTAATAAACAAGATGCGATGAATGCATATATGCATGGTAAAATAAGTGCAGAAAAGTTAGACAAGATAGCAAAAACATATTTCAAATCATCAGTAGCTACCAAACAAGAATTACAAAACTTTATGAAATCAGGATACATGAAAGAGTTGATGGCAAATACATACGGACTCAAAGTACCTGCTATGGAAAAGAAAGTAAAAGAATTAATGAAGTACGCAAGTTAAGGGTAATCATGAATAAAAATCAACTAAAGAGTATCGTTAAGGAAGAATACCAAAATGTTAAATCATTTATGGAAGATAAATATGGATTCACACCTGAATTAGGAAAAGTGATTTCTAACCCTTACACAAACTCATTCGTAAACGAAGCTAAAGAACCTGAAGTAATTACTCAATTAAGAAAAATTGTAAAAGACAAACAAAACAATTCTATTAAAGATATTAAAAGTGGTAAGAAGGTACGAGTTGATATGAATTCAGCAAACCTAATGGTCCAAGTATATGATGCATTAAAAAAACAATCTAATAAAGATAAGTTTGTTAAGAGTGGTATTGTAATGATGGGACATATGGCATACAAACTTATGAAGAAGGAATCAGTAAACGAAGCATTTGTTGTTGCATATGGAAAAGGACCTAAACCTATCAAACCTGCATTCGCAGCTTACGCCGATAAAAAGATGGCTCAAAAGTTTATGGCTGATATGAAGAAGGTTGGGTACAAAGTAATGATGACCCAAAAGAAAATCAGAGGTATTGATGAGTCAGTAGATGAAGCTAAACTATCTACAATTCATAAAGCAGCAAAAAAAGGAAGTTATCCTGTTAGTATTGTGGCCACTATGTTAGGTAAGGTTGTAAAACAAGAATTAGTAAAAACTCCAATGGAAGTTCCCGCTGCATTCAATATGATGCAAGGTGGATACCCACGAGCAACTATCGCAGTTGAGGATAGACATGGGAAGGTTTTATTTAAAGAAGCAACATTCGTACCAAACTCAGGTACTATGAGTGGTGGTGTTCTTAAATTAGATAATAAAAAGTATCAATTAAAGAAAGATGTTAAGAATGTACAGATTGGTAATTACACAAATATAGTATTACCTAAAGGAACTATTCTATATAACATACCAGGTGGTTTATTCGCAGACCATAAATCTTTAGAACAATATGCAGATAGAAATCAAAAATACTTTAAAAAACCTACATTCAAAGGAATTAGTATTAGACAAAAACCAGATACAATTAAAGATGTTGAAAAAAACTCTAAAGTATTGGAATCGGTAAACAAATCTCTATTTGAGTGTTGGGATACACACAAACAAGTTGGTATGAAAATGAAAAACGGAAAACAAGTTCCTAATTGTGTACCAAAAAATGAATCAATAGACGAAGGAATGTTTTCCGCAATAGACCTTATCAGACAAAACTCAAAAGATGCAAGTGATTTTATTAAAAATGTTTTTAAAGATAAAGACTTTAAAGATATGAAAAATGATAAAGAGTTTTTAAAGTATCTTAAATCTATTTTTGAAGGATTCTCAAGTGACGCACAAAGAAAAGCGGCATTCGCAAATGGATATGAAGAAAAGGGTAAAAAGAAAGAATCAATTGAAGAATATGATGTAGAAAATGAACAAGACATTCAAGAGTTTGTAGAATTTATGAAAGAATACAAATCTGATATTAACGAAGGTGAGTATCAGGGTAGAGATGTTAAACTTGGTAAAATAATGCAAGGTGATGTTAAAAAGTTTAAAGTCTATGTTAAAAACCCAAAAGGTAATGTGGTAAAAGTAAACTTTGGTCACAAAGGTAAGGGTAACGAAAAGACAATGTCTATCAAAAAGAATAATCCCGAAAGAAGAAAAGCATTTAGAGCAAGACACAATTGTGATAATCCTGGACCAAGACATAAAGCAAGATATTGGTCTTGTAAAAAATGGTAATTACTTTCATTAAATTATTTTACATATTTATATAAAACCAAACAACAAGTTATGAATTACATTCACTGTTACAAACTCGAAGAGGGTAAGACCTTCAACGATTTGGAATTACTAACACAACTACTTAGTGTTATAAAACTTAAAATATCAACTAAATCTAAAACTATTTTGTATGTAGACAATTATACTTTGTCTGAATATAAAAAATTTGGTATTGATACTTTGTATGATGAAGTAAATACTGAATTACTCGAATCATACCCAGCTGACAAGATAGCTAAAGAATATTGGGCGTCGCCTAAAATGTGGGTAATGAAACATCAAGAAGAACCATTTTGTATTTTAGATGTAGACTTAGTATTACACAATATTAATAATGAGGTTTTAGAAAGAGCACAAGTATCTTTTCTACATACCGAAACACCGACAGGATACCCACCACCTAATGTTTTAAATAAACCAAGTTCATTTACATGGACCGATTGGGACATTATGGCATTTGTTAACTCAATACCTGTTAATTGTGCAGCAGTATCTTTCACCGATATGGAGTTTTGCAAAAAATATATAGACAAGTACTTTAGATTTGTTCTAAATAACGATGGTGGATATACCGAACAATATTTTGCAACATCTGATTTCGTACATAAGTGGGGTAGTCAGGTTACTATGGAACAATGGTTATTATCAGCTATGATGTGGCAAGAAGAATATGATAATGAAGGTAACTTTACTGGAACGAATTTCCAATCACAATCCTTAACAAACGCATTATCTACTCCAATCGGATTCCAACATCAAATTTGGAATATACCAAATGAAAATGTTATAAAAGAATTAGAAAGCCAAATATTTCATCTATGGGGTGCAAAAAACTTTTATGACAGAGCAGAAAAAGAAAATAACCCAAAACTTTACATGGTTTGGGACGAATTGAAGAAAAGATTAATCTCAGCAAACAATGAGTTTATTCAATTTATGAAAAAAGATGAGTACTATGATATCTTAGAAAAGGTCGAAGAATATTGTAGAGAAATACCAAAACCAACTAATTAAATATTTTTACATATTTATATTAGTAATCAAAGTTTAATTATTAACAAAAAAAAACGGATAAATTATGACTACAATTTTAATTATTTTAGGTGTACTACTTGTTGGAGCAGGCGTATACTATTATTTCTACAAGCAAGGAAAAATTAACGATAGAGATGGTGACTACATTCCTGATGAAGTTGAAGATACTATTGAAGACGCTAAAGAAGTTGCTAAAGAAGTAAAAAGAAGAGCAAAACGAGTTAAAGAAGAACTCGGTGATGTTGCTGACGCAGTAAAAGAAGTAGGTAAACAAACCAAAGATGTCGTTTCAGCCGTAAAAGGTAAAAAACGAAAAGGTAGAAAACCTAAAAGTTCTGGCTCAGGTTCTGGAAGAGGTTCTGGAAGAGGCCGCGGTAAAAAGTAAACTCATAGGAGTACATAGTAATGGGACTATTTAAAAATGTTGGAAGTAAACTCCAAAATTTAATAATTGTTGTCCTCTGTATACTTGTCTTACTCAAAACTTGTGGTGGTGGTGACGATGTTACTACTGAAAAGGTTGTTACTAAAATCGAAACACGATATGACACCTTAACAGTAGAAAAGAAAGTCTATGTACCAAAATACAAAACAAGAATAGAGACTAAGACTATTACAGATACAATAGTTTTAAAATCAAAAATTGATACCCTCGAAATCTTAAAAGATTATTATAGCAAATATGTCTATCAAGATACTCTTAAGTTAGATTCGTTGGGATACATTACTATTATTGATACTATTTCTCAAAACAAAATCTTCAGTAGAAATTTCGACTCTCAAGTACTAATTCCTACAACAACTATTACTAATGACATTTACCTTAATAAACCAAAGTTGTTTGGTGGGGTGAGTATTGGTGGTAATTCTAAACAAATAAACTTTCTATCTGGAGACTTACTTTATAAGTCTAAAAGAGATAATGTTTATGGAGTTGGTCTCGGAGTTAACGAAAGTTTTCAACCAATTGTAATTGGCAGAGTATATTGGAAGATTTCGTTCAAGGGGAAAAAGTAAAATGTATGGCAAAGCCAATAAAACAAATAATAAAAGAAGAGTACCTTAAGTGTGCAAAAGACCCTGTCTACTTTTTCAGGAAGTATTGCTATATACAACATCCATCTCGTGGAAAAATTCTTTTTAATTTATATGACTTTCAAGAAGACTTAATGTCGGAAGTTTCTAACAACCGATTTAATGTAATTCTAAAATCAAGACAATTAGGTATATCAACACTATCAGCCGGATACTCTCTCTGGCTGATGTTGTTTCATGAAGATAAAAATGTATTGGTAATTGCAACTAAACAAGAAGTTGCAAAAAACTTAGTTACTAAAGTTAGGTTCATGCATCAAAACTTACCTTCTTGGTTAAGAGGTAATACGGAAGAAGACAATAAGTTATCTTTAAGATTAAAAAATGGTTCTCAAATCAAAGCAACATCTGCAGCAGGTGATGCAGGTCGTTCTGAAGCTCTATCTTTACTTGTAATTGACGAAGCTGCATTTATTGATAATGTAGAAGACATTTGGACCTCATCTCAATCAACACTATCTACTGGTGGTGGTGCAATCGTTTTATCTACTCCTAATGGGGTTGGTAATTGGTTTCATAAGATATGGTTACAAGGTCAAGCTGATGAACAATGGAATCCAATAGAATTACATTGGTCAGTTCATCCAGAACGAGACCCTAATTGGAGAGAACAACAAACAAAACTATTAGGTGAAAAGGGTGCAGCACAAGAATGTGATTGTGACTTCATTTCATCTGGTTATACAGTAGTAGAAGGTTCAACACTAAAATGGTATGAAGAGACGCATGTTAAAGACCCCGTTGAAAAAAGAGGTTTTGATGGTAATTATTGGTTATGGGATTACCCTAACTATTCTCGTGACTATGTTGTTGTGGCTGATGTTGCTCGTGGGGATTCTACTGACTATTCTGCGTTTCATGTCTTTGATGTCGAAACTGTGGAACAAGTTGCTGAATATAAAGGTAAAATCGAAACGAAACAATATGGGGCATTCCTAACTTCAGTTGCAACCGATTGGAACAACGCATTACTTGTGATTGAAAACGCTAACATTGGTTGGGCAGTTATTCAAGAAGTAATTGATAGAAACTATACTAACCTATATTATTCATATAGAGATTTAGGTTATATTGACGAAGATATTCACTTAAGAAAAGGTTTAGATTTAAAAAGAAAAGACGATATGGTGCCTGGGTTCTCAATGACAAGTAGAACAAGACCATTGGTTATATCTAAATTAGATACTTATATGAGAGAACGAACACCATTGATTAGGTCAAAACGATTGATTGAAGAATTGTTTGTTTTTATATGGAATGGAAGTAGAGCGGAAGCACAACGAGGATATAATGATGATTTGGTAATATCATTCTCAACAGGTCTTTGGGTTAGAGACACCGCATTGAAATTAAGACAACAAGGGATGGATTTAACAAGAACAACACTAACCCACATAAGAAGGAATCAACCAGGTGCTTATAACAACAGGAACCTTGGTACAGACCCTTGGAAACAGAAAGACCAACATGGTAATGACCAAGATTTAACTTGGTTGTTATAAAATTTGGAAATAAACTATTTTTTTTGTATATTTATAAGATGTATAAGTATACAATATAATTAGAAGTAGAAAATATGGCAGATAAATCATTATTTGGTAGACTAAAAAAATTGTTCAACACTCAGGTGATTGTTCGTAGAATTGGTAAAGGTAACACTCAAGCTATCGATACTCAAAGACTACAATCACAAGGTAACTTGAGAAGTACATCCTATTACGATAGGTTCGGTAGATTACACACTACAAGAAAGCATTGGGAAACATATAACAACCAATTCAACTACCATTCAAATAAATTAGAATTATATACAGATTATGAAGCGATGGATAAAGATTCAATCATCGCATCTGTATTAGATATATACTCAGACGAGTGTACCCTTAAGAATGATATGGGTGATGTCTTGAGAATTAAAAGTGATGACGAAAATTTAAAGAAAATATTACAAAATCTTTTTTACGATGTATTAAACATTGAATTTAACCTTTGGTCTTGGATTAGAGGTATGAACAAATATGGTGATTACTATTTACACCTCGATATTGAAGAAGGTGTGGGTATTGTAAATGTATCACCAATGTCAGCATATGAAATCGAAAGAGAAGAAGGTTTTAATCCAGAAAATCCATATGAAGTAAGATTTAAAATAGGTTCAGCAGGAGCAGCACATGGTGTTGCGTCTAATAAAGCTGCAGACTATTTAGAGTTTTATCAAATGGCACATTTTAGATTAATGTCAGATACAAACTTCCTTCCATATGGTCGTTCATTAATGGAAGGTGCAAGAAAGACTTGGAAACAATTAACTCTTATGGAAGACGCAATGATGATTCATAGAATTATGAGAGCTCCTGAAAAAAGAGTATTTAAAATTGATGTAGGTAACATTCCACCAAATGAAGTTGATAATCATATGAGAAGTATTATCGACCAAATGAAAAAAGTTCCTTATCTTGACCAACAGACGGGTGATTACAATCTTAAGTTTAATCTTCAGAATATGTTAGAAGATTATTACTTACCTGTTAGAGGTGGTCAGAGTGGTACTGAGATTGATTCCTTAAGTGGAATGGAATTCGGTGGTATTGATGATATTGAGTATCTAAGAAACAGAATGATGGCAGCTCTTAAAGTTCCAAAAGCATTTGTTGGATATGAAGAAGGTGTTGAAGGTAAAGCTACATTAGCACAAGAAGATATTAGATTTGCAAGAACTGTTGAGAGACTACAAAAGATTGTATTGTCCGAATTAACAAAAATTGCAGTAGTTCACTTGTATTCACAAGGATACGAAAATGCAGACTTAGTAAACTTCGAATTAGAACTTACTAATCCATCTATTATATACGAACAAGAGAAAGCAAACCTTTGGTCTGAAAAAACAAGATTAGCTTCAGACTTAAAAGACTTAAAAATGGTTTCTCAAGAATGGGTATATAAAAACATATTTAATATGTCAGATGATGAGTGGAAACTTGAACAAGGTAAAGTAATAAGCGATATCAAATTAGGGTTTAGACACGAACAAATTGAAAGTGAAGGAAATGACCCTGTAAAAACAGGTGAATCATTCGGTACTCCACATGACTTAGCACAATTACAACAAACAGGTGATGGTGAAGACGATTCACAAAACGAATATGGACATTCTGGAGTTCCAGATAAAGGTGGCGCACCTGAAGGTGGATTTGATGGTGCAGGAAGACCACCAAAAGCAGGTAATTACAAAACAGATGATAATCCGTTTGGAAGAGACCCATTAGGTCAGAAAATTAATAGAAGAGCGGCAAAGCCAGACGCTACATATACCAAACATAAGATATCACCATTAGCATATGAACAAAAAGAAGCTCTTAAGAGTGGACTTGGCAAAATGAAACGAAAAACTAAGAGTGTTATCTTAGAATCTTTGAAAGATGATAGCAAAACCGATGATAAAGGTGGGTTATTAGACGAGAAGAATTTAATAGACGACACGATTTAGTTTTTTTTTAGATATTTATATGGTAGTTGTTAATAATTAAGGCAGTAAAAATGGGAAAATTAAAACATAGTAAATTTAAAAACACAGGAATTCTGTTTGAACTATTAGTTCGACAAATTGCCTCTGATACATTATCAGATAATACCTGCTATGCAACTCAAATTATAAAAAGACACTTTAGAAAAGGTTCTCACCTCGCAACTGAGCTAAAATTATACCAAGCTCTTACAAAAGAAAACTTTGATTCACAATATAAAGCACAAGAATTCTTAAACATAGTTTTAAAGGAACGAGCTAAGTTAATTGAAAGTACTTTGAAGAGAGAAAAATATAATTTGATTAAATCGATAAAAGATTCTTATATTATTGAAGACTTTTTTAAGTATAGAGTTAATAATTACAAAGAATTAGCATCGGCATACAAATTATTCGAAAATAAAGAATTAACATCACCAAAAGAGTATGTTGATTGTAAAAATACAATATTTGAATCAATTACGACTGAAAAAGTTGTAATAAAAGAAGATGTATCAAATAAAGAATACCAATCTCAACCAAAAGAAGTTAGACTATTAGCATATAAGTTCTTAGTCGACTCTTTTAACTCAAAGTATTCAACTTTATCAGAATCTCAGAAAGTTATCTTAAAGAATTACATTAACAATATAGATAATTCACAAAAACTAAGAAAGTTTGTTGTATCTGAAGTGGCTAGACTTAAAAGAGAATTAAAGTCAGTTAAAATATCCGATAAAGTTACTAAAATCAAACTAAACGAAACAATAAATCTGATAAAGGAATTAACTAAGCACAAAGTAGTTAATGAAAATCAGATATTGGCTCTTTTAAGATATAACCAATTACTTGACGAACTAAGGAGAAGAAATGTCTAAATTTTTACTTGAACAACTCGATAAAAAATTCCAAGAACTGGAAGAAAAGAAAGATGTACTACTTGGGCAAGACGAAGAAGAGGATACTACTGACGAGGCCAATGTTACAGGTAATTTAGATGGTGGCGCAGGTCCACCAAAGACTCCACACGCATTTGCAAAGGATGAGGATAGTATGGACAATGACCATATAGAAGTTTTTGGATATAAAAAAGCAAAAAAGTCAAACAACAACACTAAGAAGTTAGAATCAGTCAGTAAGATTGAGGATAAGTTAGAAAAGATAGTAGAAGCTAGTTATCGTGATTACAAACGAGATGATTCGATGAAAGCTCATCAAAAAGTTAATACCTCTATAAAAGAGATTAATAGATTGATGTGGGAAATCACAAAGATTGTAAATCAGAATTCAAAACTAAAAACTGAAACAGGTGTACATACTGGACAGTATTGGAAGTCTACTCAAAAAAGATTTGGAAAAATCTCTGAAAGAATGTTAAGAGTTGCACGACAATTAAAAGAATTGAGTGCTTAATATGTCTTGTGGATGTGAAAATACAAAAATTACTCTAAAAGAGGAGTTGGAAATCAATGATATCCAACAAATCAGAAAATTAATTCGTCACGAATTAGCCAGAGTATTCTTTGATTTATATCGTAAGAAAAAACAATGGGAAGGTTAGATGAAATCACTTTTAATTGATACAATGATATTTAAAGTAACACCTACTATGTTGGCAGAAGCTAAATCTGAACATGGTAGATTTTTGGTTGATGGTGTTTTACAAAGAGCAAACGCTAAAAACCAAAATGGACGAGTATATCCAAAAGATATATTAAAAAGAGAAGTTACTAAGTATTTAGGAAGAGAAATTGCTGAAAATAGAGCATATGGTGAATTAGACCACCCAGAATCATCAGTAGTTGAATTAAAGAATACATCACATATCGTAAGAAATGTTAAATGGAATGGTGATGATGTTATAGGGACGGTGGAAATTTTAAATACACCGACAGGAAAAATATTACAAGAAATTATTAAAGCTGGATGTACTGTCGGTATCTCATCAAGAGGTATGGGTTCAGTAAAACAGATTAGTGAAGATGGAACAGTTGCAGTAGAACAAGACTTTGAATTGATTTGTTGGGACTTTGTATCAAACCCATCAACACATGGAGCTTTTATGTCACCAAAAAATGAAAGTGTCATAAATGAAGGTATTAGTAAGAAACAAGATACTTATAGGTATAATAAAGCACAAGACATTATGAGAGACATCATCTGTGAAGTTGGTGGCTATTGTGAATGTTTTTAGATTAGGGATATATTATGAAATTAAAAGATTTACTTAAAGAATCAACCAAGTCTTATAAAAGACTAAACATAGGTGAAGAAGAAAAAGAAACTAAAATGACTTCTGAAGAGAAGAGAGCATTTCTTGAAGCCGTATCTGCATATAAAAAATTTGGTGAAACAATTTACCGTAATGGTGACCTTATGGAAACATATGGTGCAATTAAAACAATTGTAGAAAATGCAAACAAAGTAACACTTGAAGAAACAGGTGAGTGGTTTGACAGAGTTACGGTTAACAGACATATGAAATCAATGAACGAGTCATTTAAAGTTTTTCAAAAAACATTAAGTGAAGTTCATACCCTACAACAAAGAATGGAGTCTACTTATGATGAAATCGGTGAAGTACTTTCGAAATA
>MDSV01198448.1_pt1 | contig 10451 bp, 24 predicted proteins | sample 810851 | NCBI WGS metagenome assembly MDSV01 (sample SAMN05326640, study PRJNA326480) | marine metagenome | isolation source: seawater | place: Atlantic Ocean: North East | collected 2012
CTTTCTGTCTTTAAAAAGACTCCTGTGTTTCTCTTTTTGTTAACCTGATCATCAATCTGAAATTTCGGTGTAGACATTGTTTCGTTCCAAATAAAGTTTTACTAATTTTTTTTTGCTGCAATGAGCATTTGTTTCGGCTAATGATCTTAGCTGTCGGCTTGGAAGATTAACGAGAAATCTTGCAAATCCTTCATAAGGCTTAGGACTTTTGTAGATAAATAACGATCCAATGGCATCAAGGAGCTTTTTCATTGTGTTCACGTTTTATTTTCCGTATGGTATCTACGTGAACGCCTAAAAGCTCTGCTAGTTCATTAGAGAACAAGGCATCTTGATATTTTAAGACAGCCTCAATTTGAGAGTCTGAAAGTTTTCTGGCACGTTTAGTAACTTTTTCTATGGTTACAAAGCGATGACCACACTGACAGATTCTTCTTCTTTTAGTAGCTGTTTTTTCGTAAGTTTTTCTTGTTTCTAAGACTTTGCATGTTGGAGAAGTTTGGAGTAGATCACACTTAGGGCAACGCATCTTTTTTTCTAATTGATTTAAGTATTTTGGATAAAGCTCTACCTTCTAATCGGTTTTGAACTACTTGCTGCCATTCAATTTCATCTTTCTGTTTAGCTTCCAGGTAGAGATCTTGAGGTGCTTCTTTCTCAAGGAAAGCATAAACTTTTTCTCTTAGCCAGTTAGTAGGTTTTATCTCTTTTTCTTTCATCATTTGAATAAAAAGATTACCTCTATGTTCGGAAAGAAGTATTTGGAAATGTTTACGAGTCCCATGCCCTTTTTTCTTTTCACTCATTAGTATTGTAGTTTTTACAATAATAGTATAATACTTAACAATCGTCAGGGATCATAAGTTCCCATTCAATAGCAGGATTATTGTTGATGTAACTAAAAATATTTTCCTTAGTTGGCATGTCAAGTGGATCATCGTTCCAGATGAAAGTAGTCATACATCTGCTATGAGTCCATTGCTCTGGTTCGTATAAGGTTGCATGACTGACCATGATCGAATCTGAAACTTCAGCTTCGACATAAATCATCTCATCTTCAGAGTTCCAGTTGTATTCATAGACCTCGTAAACTTCAGACATTTGGATTTGTGTAATTAATAGGATAATACTTGATTAGATGCAAATAGTCAACTCACGCACGGGGGGATATATCCAAATGTGTCCCAAAGTAGGAGATCCCGTTCCAGTACTAGATTAAAGGGTGGGACAGGTGCATGGGACAACTACAATGTGTCCCATTCATTAATCCAATGGGACACTTTTGCTGTGTCCCATGCTTGTGTCCCATACCTAATCCCGTTCCAACACTGGATTTTGAAGAGATGGGACACTTTCCTGAACCTCTCCCCGTGCGAGGACAGCTTTATAAGTTACTGGATCGTTAGAAACTACTTCGATTAATCCTCTCTTAGCTAAACGTTGAACAGATTTTCTTATTGCAGGTGGTTTTCCTTCTAGCACTGGATCGTCTACTAGGTCATTAGTAGTCCTTGTTTTTGGATATATAACTCTCATGCGTTGTAGGACTCTTCCTGTTACAGAAGTTGGTGTTGGTTCGGATTCAACTTCAGGAGTGTGATCAGCAATTGTAAAGCTCAAATCATCTTGCATCTGCATTAAGAGTTGAGTACCCATTCTTCCTTGACGGGATTTTTCAATTGTGATCAACCTACTAAACTTGCCGATTCTAGAAGCTTCTTCTTCTGAAGGTTTAGATAATGCCCATGTTTCATCAACTGCATCCCTAATAGCAGAAGTTCCTCTAAAACCACCATTCTTATTAGCGTGATGAATAATCAGGATTGTTGTTTTAGGGAAGAGATTTCCATTGTTTCGAGTGAGCCAATATAGCGGAGTTGCAAAATCGGACTTATTTTCATCAAAAGCCTTACCACCGCTACAACCAATCAAAGAGTCAATAATGACTAGTTTTGGTTCGTAATCTCTCATTAACTGAACGAACTGTGCATATCTCTGTAGCTGCCAGTCAGTCAGGATCTTTGTGTTTTTATTAATTGGGTAATCAACTTCTTCAAGTTGTTCCCGTAGCTGTGTTAATGGCTGATCTCCATTCAAGATAAGAACTGGCCCTTTCTTTATTGGAACGAGACTTCCTCTAACTACAAAAGGAGTTCCACTAGAAACATGCTTTGCAAGAGTCCATGCACTCATTGACTTACCGTCACCACCTGCTCCATATATCAAGACAACAGATGGACTAGGAAGAAGATCAGGAATCAAGTATTCACGTTTGATGTCCATCTTCATTAGTTGTTCTGCATCAAAGATTCCTTTTTGATTTTCATAAGCAAGCTGGTCAACAATAATTTTTTCTATTGCTGATTGATCCCTGTAGCCAGACTGAAGAGCTAAGGCATTGAGTTTGTAATTAACTTCTGCTGGATTATCTAGGTCAAGGATATTCTTGGCACGTTTTACAACTTCATCAAAGTCAAGAACCGTTGCCCTGATCTCCTGTACCTGTTTTTCTTCTGCTGCTTTAACGATTTTGGCGATGTCTTCAGGAAATCGTGTCCTCTTGGGATCTTCTCTATCTGCCAACCAAATTAAAGTTCCTAGACCAACACCAGATCCTTTGAAGGAGTACCACGGTTCGGTACAAGGATTGTGATGATCGTCAGCATTATTCCATTCATTAGAGTAATCAGGATCTTGAGCAGACCAGCTAGACCACAAAGCCAAACCCATGTCGTTAGGTAAGGCAGAGTTAATTGCCATACCGATTTGAATCCATTGCTCCCTACTACCTGCACCTTTATGAGGGATGACGCTTAAGCAGTCACCGATGATTTGAATAATTTCATCAGGAGTTCTATCGGAGAAATCAAGGTCTTTTCTATTCTGGTTCGTTCTAGGTGGAGCCTTCATCTCTGCTATCAGCCACGCAGGAGCGTCTGGAATAGCGTTTAGATCTCCTTTAAGCAGATAATGTCCTTCTGGAGTATTCGTTCTCTTGTGACCTGGATAAACACCCATGAGGACACCTTGTCTGCCCCAGAGGATTTCATAATCTCCACCGTCCTCTTGTCTTAGTCCATGACCTTTAACAGAACCCCATAGTTCTTCAGGAATTTTGAATATATATTTAGCTGCGTTTTTCTTAGGGCTTGTGATTTGTGGAGCGTTTTCAAGAGTATTACCCCAACCTTGTAAAAGTTTTTGATGATTCTTATCAACATCAAGGATGACAATACCTTTGCCTCTGATGCCAGTAAAAAGTCCAACTGCTTGAAGGTCAGGATTCTTTCTTAGAGCAAGTGCTACATCAGCAGGGCCAAATTCTCTGTCGTAACTTTCCTCAAGAGGATTTTTACCTGTTGCTGGTTTCCCTGATTTCATCAGAGAACCCTTGGTATATATGGGAGCGTAAACTAGCCCTTCTACAAGGGAGTTTGCAAAGTCTTCAGTGTTCATGTACTATCCTATTAGAGTAGATTTTCTTAATGCTCTTGATCTTAGAGGAGATCAAGGGCGTTTTTTTATTTTAAGCATAGTTGCAATATTGTCGTCAAGGGGTTAGGATAATATTATGCAAGATTTACTTTTGCATTAACTTTGAAATTAACTTTTAATTTTTAACAGCAAATTCAACTATGAAATTTTCAGCAGTTGCAGACAAAGAGTATCAAAAAGCTCTTGACGAACCAGATAAAAGTTCTTCTGGTGACAGGTATTTCCGCCCTAATCAAATTGAAAACAACCAAGAGGTTGAGTTTATTTTATTAGATGAAGATCCACTAGAGTACTGGCAGGTATTTGGTGAGCATATTGGTGATGCTACTAAAAAGCCATTCAGATTTCCACTTGTAGGAGAAGCACCTTCTAATGAAGATATTCTTAAAGAGATGGGAGGTGAATATCGTAGAACAAAAGTTCAATACGATAATGACAAGCTTGGATTAAAAGCAAATATATCTGATAGTCCAGCTACTCATTGCTACGTTTGGCCTATCTGGAATCTTGAAGCTAAATGCGTTCAGATTTTTGAAGTAAGTCAGCCTAGTATCTTCAAGCAGATCAAGAAAGAAACTGGATTAAAGAAGTACCGTAAAGGTATTGGTTTAGATACAGATTTCAGTTGCACTTTACATAAAGTAAAAGAAGGCTTCACTAAATATACATTTAACATCATAGATAGAGATGACAACGTAGAGGTCGATGTTATAGAAAAGGAGTGGGAGACAATAGTTGATAATGGATTTGATATTACTTTACTTGTAGCTGGAGCAGATCCATTCAATCCTGAATAGATCTCTTATATATAATATATGTGGGTCTATTGCATAGTTCTCGAAAAGGTCATCTATGAGTAATCAACTGCCCGTTCTTGAAGAGGCAACCCAATGAGATTGAGGGTAGCTTAGTAACTCAAAAAGAACAGAACGAGGGTTGTGGTAGTGCAGTAGAGCAATCTTTTTACATTTGGTAATGCTCTATGAAGTTGATTCCAATAGGCCCATATATTTTCATTCATTAATTATGGAATTTACAGGAAGCGTTACAGCAGCAAATGTTCCACCAGTCAAAAAACTCCATTCATTTTTATTGTCTGAACTTGGAACGCAAAGCAGAAAGGTTAAGTACTGGGGCTTAACCAAGGAAGATGCTTATGCAAAGGCTAAGAAATCACACCCAGAAAAAAACATTCTTTGGCTAAAGGAGCTTATTTAGTATGACTTCAGATCAAACAGACAAGTTAGTAGCTGCTTTAGACAAAATCAGTAAAAGACTAACAGTAATTTCTATTGCACAAGAGACTCAAGCAGAGCTTTTAGCTTCGTTCTTTTCAAGAGTAGATTATTATTTGCAAGTTAATAGTGAAGATCTAAGGTTTAGAAACCCAAATCATTCTCACTCAGGGATGGAAGATTCTAGCGATACAGATGATTGGTATTACAAGATTAATCCATTAATTAATAGAAAATGGGGAGTACCTGCTGATGAGATAGACCTTGGATCGTCAGAAGAGTTTTTAAAGGAGGACGACAAAGAGTGGAGAGAAGAGTTAGCAAAACTAGATGAAGTTAATGGTTTTACTCCTGAAGAATCTACAAAAGAGGAGGAAGATGACAAAAAACGCCATTCATAGTATTTTAAATATGGGAAGGTATATCTAATGAAACCAGTAGTAGAAGAACGTCAAGATCTACTGGCTTCATTAAGGGAGAGTTCATTGGAGCGTGATGACTCCAAAGAAATGCGAACATATAAAGATACAGAAGGGAATATATATTATTCAGTGACTACGATATTAAGTAATACAGTTCCCGAAACCAAGAGGAGATCACTAGAGAATTGGAAGTCCCGACCTGGGAGTGCTGATGAACTAGAGATTGCTTGTAATCGAGGAACAATTAGCCACGAGCATTGTGAGTATGTACTTAAAGTTGGGTCAAAGATCAACAGGAACATTTGCAATGCTAGAGGTTGCTGGAAGTTTTACGAAGATGGCTTGGCTAGAGGCCCAAAAGCGATTACAACGAAGTGCATCAAGACGGCAAAGGAACGAGCAAGTAAAGTCCATTGGACAGCTAGAAAGTATGCGACAAATTTGGCCCATTGGATAGAAGAGAACGTAGCAGCCATTCATGCTTCAGAATTTTCCATTCATAATGATGTTGGATATGCTGGTCAGTCAGACGCATTGATTGACTATAAGAAGAGTGGAAATTTATGTATATTAGATTTCAAAACAAGTGGATCAAGTAAACCAAAACCTGACGCTTGGTTAGATGATTATCGTTTACAATTATCAGCTTATGCTTGGGGATTGGAGCGTATGACTGGAATCAAGGTAGGGAGTGCAATGATTGTAATAGCAAGAGAGAATGGTGTTCAAGAAGTACCAATGAATACATTGGAACTAGCTGGAGGCAGAATATTGTTTGAAGAAAGATTAGAACAGTTTAAGGAAGAGAATTTGCCATTCATAGAAAAAAGCCATTCATAATAGTTAATTTTATTAATAATTAGTTATTGGTTCGTGAAAAAAATATTTAAGAAAAAAAATAAAAAAAATAATATTTTTCTGAAAGAAAAAAAAGTAATATTTTTTTTGAAAAAAAAAAGTAATATTTTTGGACAAAAAAAAAGTCCCGAAGGACTTAATTTAATATTTATAAACCATCATGCCATTTAGTTCCGAACGCAGCCATCATTTCTTGGTCTGATGGTTCGGTATAACCTTCTTTATCAAAATAAAGAGTAATAGTTTTAGTACGATTAAAATTATTTCTAGGATTGAAATAATTTGCATCTTTAACAACTAGATCATCACAAGGGCAAAGTTCTAGCCATTCTTCGATAGCTTGATTAATTTCCATAAGATTTTTCCAAATTAAAAAGTTTAATGGCCTTTTGTTCTAAGAGATCAAAAGGCATATCAGGATATTGTCGAGTTAATTCCTCGACAATATCTTCAAAGATTCGCAAGTTAGCTGCTTCAGTAAAATCGTTAGACATTTTCCTCCTCCCAACACATGTGAGCATTGTCAGTATCATCAATTAAAATAGATAATTGAGTTTCTAACCTATAGATATTTTCATGTAGCTCCTCTTCATGTACTTCATCAAAAGAGATCATTTCTGAAAACATATCTCTAATAAGTTTCACATCCTTTCTAGGAACGTAAACAAAATCTTCTTTAGGTAGAGAAACAAATTTTTCTTTAGGATAGTTAGACATCAATAGCATCTCCATTATCTAAAGGCATCTCATCAATTAAGATTTCTGCTCTAGCTAAAATTTTAGATTTAAGTAAATTAAATTTACTTTCATCTAGATCGTGGTATTTACCAAAAATATCAAAATGATATTCTTCTAAGGCTGCATAGATAACTCTATGCTCTTCTTGAGATAAGTTCATAAAATCCTCAATAGTACAGTGTTTCCAGTGTTCATCAATTTGAATAGTCATTGGATCGGTTCTCCATTTTCAGTACATTGTTGAATTTCTTGGTCAACTTCCCAATCTCCATGCCATATATCAATAGAATTGAATAAGCCACCATCTTCTTTACCAATTTGGTAAGCTTCATTTTCGTCTTTAGCTTCAATGATGGCTTCAAATTGTTCTAAAGATGATGCTCTAACTTTAAAAAAAGGCATAATTAAATTTGCTCCAAAGTTTTAATAATTTCCTTTTTGATATAAGGAATTTGATCTTCTTTTTTTTCTGGTAAGAAGATAGTAATTTGACGATCTGCTAGATGACATAAAGCATCTAGGATCTCTTCTAAAACAGCTTGAGTATCCATAATTAATAAGCAATGTAAGGACAGTAATTTCTTGGGTCGTCAAAGTCTTGTGGATCTTGTTGATCTAAGACTTTAACTCTGCATCCGCTAATTCCATTTCTAGTAAGAATTTGAATTAGAGAATCTTTAGAATAGGATTGAGGATGTTCAATCCTAATTAAAAAATCAGTTGACATTTTGGTAATAAAAAGAACTTTAATAACTATAGAATATTAGGGTATGATTCTCATAAGAAATTCTCAAGCTTTTTTAAGTTTGCAAACTATTGATGCAACTTTATCTATAGCTTCAAGAACTTCCACAGGATTATTGCTATGAGTATGTTTTAACTCATTAAGAGTTTTATTAGAATACTCAATAGCATTTAACTTGAACTCTTCAATTAATTCCCTAGAGATAAACGCATCTGGTCTATCTCTTTCTATCTTGCTGGTTCGTAACCAACGATAACCCGTAGCTTGAGAGATTTTAAACTCTTTCATTAAAGATTCTACGATTGTAGAATCTTCACAACTATCGGCATATCCTTCATTAATAATTGCTTTAATGAAGTCTTCATTAGGTTTATATTTACTTACCATTATTTAACTAACTCTAATCCATATAATTTCATAGAGTTAAAAGGTAAGATAGGATATAAATTAGTTTTCTCTAAAGGTGCATAAAACTTTATGCAAGGTTTATTTTCTGCCCACGTATTAAAAGCTTTAATAAAAGCATTTAATATATATCTTTGTTGGTTCTGACCTCTTTTTTTGTATGCAGTAGTAGAAAGTTGATTTCTAAAACTTAAACATACATTGTCTGAACGTAAATTAGCCCCAACATATATATTATCTAGGAACTCATCTAACTTATGTATAGGCCATCCTCTTTGGTGCGCTAAAACGTAGAACGCTACGGTAGGACTATTCGCTGAGATAGTAGTTCTACCACCTTTAGCTCTAACAGTTTGAGCTGCTAAATCATATATATCTTTATTCTTTAAATAAAGATCAGCAATTAATTGATTACTAGGTCTATCGGTACTATTCCAGTTGCTACTTGGTTTATTATCGTAATACCAAATAATTTTAACTGAAGCAGCAATTAATTTACCTTGACTGGAATTACCATTGATAATATCTAAGGTATCTCCAGCCGTTCGACCCGTTCCAATATCTACACATTGGAAAGCTTTAGGATTAATATTCCTAGCTACCAATATATCTATTGATTTATTAGCTTCAATGCAAGCATGAAGTCTATGTTGACCATCTAAAAGATTACCTTCTGGATCGAAACTAATGCCTTGATTAGTGACTATCCATTCGTCAGCTTTAATAGCTTTAATTAATCTTCTTAATTGAGCTTTTTTGATTGGCCTATTTTTGAAATTCTTATGTGTAAGAATTTCTAATGCCACTTCTGGAGTTATTCTTTCCTTTTGGAAAGTTTCTTGAGGATGATTTAGCATAAGCTAAGTAAAATTAGAGTAGAGTAAATGGGCTAAATATCATACTGTATTTAGTCCCTTACAAACACATTCCTCACAAAAATCTATTTTCTTTACAAGCCTAAAAGGAAAAGCATTAGCTTCATTAAATTGTCCATCGTAACTAATACATTGACCTTTTGGATCGCTTAAAATTGTTTTACTTTTTTGCCCGTATTTTTCTAATCTTGCAATAATTTTATTACAAGAATTACAAGTGCGTTTAGCTTTAAGTGATTTTTTTAATTTCATAACTAACAATCCCATTTAAGGTCAAAAGTATCAAGAATAATATCTCTTACATGCTCACGATCTAATGAATCTCCATCACCCCAAATTTCAGGTCTTAAATCATTTAAACAGTATTGTCTATATATATATGTTCCTACAATTATCATGCCTTTAGTTAATCCTTGTATGGGATAAACTGGATCGTCAGTGCCGTAAAAAGACCAGACGTAATCTATAAAGTCTTGATCTTTTTTTGAGTTAAGATTTATTTTTGGTAATGTCATTATCAATAACTCCTAGATACAAATTTTTTCTCTTCTAGCTGGTCATATATATATTGTCCGTTTTCAGTAAGACTTTCATAGCTATGAGATAAGCTAGGTCTAAACTGTAGATTTTCTTCTATTCTGCATCTACGAATATAATTAGGATGAAACATACCATCGTAGTAATGAGTAAACCAAAGATGGTAAGCTTCAACGATGTCAAAACGATCAAATTCCATGATTAATTAGTCTCATAAAGTGAACTTTTAGGATTAATTTCAAATGTATATTCGCAACAGTCACAAGCTAATACTCCTAGATTAGTAGCATCGTGGTATTTCATAAAGTGACTCTCAAAATAAGCATTTTCATCACTTTCAATATTGACACTATTAATAATTAAATCTTCCTTCCAATGCTCAATAAAATCATTTAATTCTTTTTCATCTTGATCTTCTAAGCTTGAATAATCTCCATTAATCAACGCACTTGCCCAGAAGTTAGGCAAGTGTAGTTTGTATGTTTGGATCGTATTAGTCATTATATATATATCTCCTTTATTTGAACTAATGAATATTCAAATTGTTCTTGATCTTGCCTATCTTTTTCTGAGATAGCATAAGGTGAGTGATCAACAAACCACTGGACTCTATGTTCTACTTCTTCTATTAACCAGTCTTGCATTTCATCGAAAAACTCAAAAGTTTTAACTGTTGGTTTTGGATCGTTAGAATCGCAAGCATAAGTAATTTGATAGTTTTTAGTCATTTTGTAAAAAGAACATAAGGTGAGCTAATTTCTAAAGTTTCATTTAAAAAACATTCTGCTAAGTCACTCCAATATGTTTCTGGGTCGTGACCTAACTGTTCAATGTCATAGTTCATATAAGGAACTGATAAACCAAGACCTTGAAAGTAAGAAGTACAAGCTTCAAGTATTCCGTATCTTTTTATTTCCCAGTCCTTAGATGCTATGAAATTATTTAACGCATAAGAAAAAGTTTCTTTTTCTGACCAATGCGTGTTGTAATCATCTTCAAGACTTATGGCGTCAAGGATGATTTTTTTAAGTGGTTCTTTTTCAGTCAAGAGCGACTCCATTAAGTAATTTAATACTACTGGTAGTGTCTTTGTCTTGTCAAGTGGAATAATTCAAAATTGACATTCAATTTTTTCATTCAA
>MDSV01201600.1_pt1 | contig 10451 bp, 3 predicted proteins | sample 810851 | NCBI WGS metagenome assembly MDSV01 (sample SAMN05326640, study PRJNA326480) | marine metagenome | isolation source: seawater | place: Atlantic Ocean: North East | collected 2012
CTCGAAAAGTCGCTTATTATGTTAGTTTTTGGTTTGTCGGTAGACCCAACTCTCAAAAAGAATTTCAAGAAATGATTGATATGGCCCTAAAGTTAGATGAAGAAGAGACTAAAGCTACAGAAGAAGAAACTGAGACAACAAATAAAAAATAAAGTGTGGAAGATGTTAGCCTGAAAGTTATTTTTTCTGAAATTCTTAGGGGTTTTACCCTTGTGGATTCTGCAAATTATGGAAAAATAAAAATCAAGCATTTTACTAATTTTGACTCAGCTGAATTAGATATAAGGAACAAATTATTTTATGATAAGGCTCTTTCTCAAGGGCTCCCTACCAGAGACGAGAGAATAAAATACCTCTTGCAAGAAGACGTATGGACTGAAGAAAAAAATAAAGAGGTCTTACAAACAAAGAGTATGTTAGGTGGGTTAAGGAGCTCTAAAAGTAAAGTTTTTCTCCAGTCTCATATAGATAATATAAACAAACAAATTGCAGAAAATCAATCAAAACTAGCTGCCCTTGAGCTAGAGAAAGAAGAATTAATAGGTTTTTGCGCAGAAAATTACGCTTCTCGGCGAATTAATGAGTACTATATGTATAATGCAATACTCGCTCCTGATGGTAGTAGGCTTTTCAGTGAAGAGGAGTTTGAAGACTTGGAAGAAAAACGTATTGTAGATTTAATAGGTATATACAATAAAAACACTAAAAAATTTGGATCCGACAGTCTCAAAAAGATATCACTTTCTGGCTTTTTTACAAACTTATTTTACCTATGCTCTGATGATGCTCATGTTTTTTTTGGTAAAGCTTTGGTTAATTTAACTTTTTACCAAATAGAGCTTTTTGGCTATGGCAGGTATTACAAAAGCCTAATGGAAAATTCTGAAACTCAGGTCCCCGATGATGTAAAGGAAACCCCTGAAAAGTTAGTAGAGTGGTTTGATTCAACTAAGAGCGCAAGAGAGACTCTTGAAAAATCTAAAAACGCAGGTCAGGACGGTAGTGCTACTTCCTTGGTTGGAGCTACTCCAGAAGACTTAAAACGTCTTGGTTTGGACAATCCTAATGAAACTATAAGTCTAGCTAAAAAAGCCGCAGAAAAAGGTGGTAGGCTCAATATGGAAGATATGATGAAACTTCACGGAATGTAACGTAAAAATAGTGTAATATCCCTTAGGAATATGGCTAGGGATAAAATAGAAGTCGAATTATTATTAAACGCCAAGAGAGCGGAAGCCACGATTAGGAAAATGAATCGTGAGCTCGACAAAATGGGTAAGTCCATGAGTCGTGGTTTTTCTGGGGTAGGAGGTGGAGGAGGATCTGACAAAGTCAGAGCTCTTGGCACTGGTTTATCCAAAGCGACTGTTCGCGCAGATGAGTTTACTAAATCCCTAGAGGCTTCCAATGCTCGTGTTATAGCTTTTGGAGCTTCAGCAGGCTTAATCATGAACATTGATAAAGCTCTGAGGGCGATGGTCTCCTCTGCTATCAAGGTTGAAAAAGCCATGGCTGACGTTAATGTGGTGATGAATGTTACCACAAAGCAACTTGATAAGTTTGGCAAGGGGATGTTTAAAGTTGCTAAAGATACTGCTCAAGGGTTTGATACTGTTGCGGAAGCAGCGACAGAATTAGCTCGTCAAGGCTTAGGGATGGAAAAAACCCTAATGAGAACTAAGGACGCTTTGATCCTAACTCGTCTTACAGGCATGAACGCAGCTGACGCTGTAAAGTCTTTAACCGCTGCTGTAAACTCATTTAATAAAGAAGGCGTAACATCCGCTCAAGTTATCAATAGAATGGCAAAAGTTGACGCTGCTTTTGCTGTAAGTTCTGAAGACCTAGCTAAATCTATATCTCGAGTTGGCGCTTCTGCAGTTTCGGCTGGAGTAAGTATGAATGAGCTTTTAGCTATAACCACTGCAGTCCAGCAAAGAACCGCTAGAGGCGGTGCTGTTATTGGTAACGCTTTTAAAACAATATTTACCCGTATTCAAAGATCTGATGTTCAAAAACAATTAAAAAACTTTGGTATAGCCACTACTAACATGAGTGGTAAAATGCTAGATGGCATGAAAGTGATGCAAAATCTAGCAAACGGCTTTGACGGTTTAAGTAAATCGCAGCAAGCATTTATTTCAGAGAACGTCGCTGGAGTATTTCAAGTTAATATACTTAAAGCTGCTCTTGCTGATTTATCTCAAGAAACTTCTGTATATAAAGGAGCTTTAAGGGCTGCGGGGACCGCAACTGATGAAGCATATCAGAAAAATGAAAAACTCAACAAAACGTTAGATTCTCTAGTTAATAGAACTTTGGCTAATCTTACTCAAGCTGGCGCTAGTTTAGGAGGGGGGCTTTTTGGACCTGCGATTGAAAATGCTTTAGGGGTTGTTAATAAGGCTATAGAGGCTTTTGGCAAAGATGGTATAATTACAAAAGTAGGAGGAGACATAGGTAAAAATCTCTTAGCTGGGATAGGTAGTTTTATAGGGGGGCCGGGCCTCGTTGCTATTACTGCTGTTTTTGGAAAACTTGCTTTAAGTTTGGGTAAGTTTGCTACGACTGCTTTAAAAGATATTGTAGGGGTTAATGCCGCAACCAAACAACGAGCTGCGTTAGAAGAGGTCGTAGTCGCTACTATAGCTAAAGAACCGGCTCTTTTACAAAAGGTTAAAGCGGGCACGTTAAACGTTTTAACGGTTGAGCGAGATATTTTGGCTACTATTAGGCAGCAGCAAGCGGAAAGGAAAGCTTTAGCCGCATATGGTGGGGGTTTGGCTACTTCTTTATACGCTAGAGGAACACGTGTGGGTAGTAGTGGCAGCGCTTTTATGCCGGGGTTTGGCGGAAGACCCGGAAGGGCTTCCGGGTTTGTGCCAAATTTCGCTAACCCAAACGCCGAAAGGGTCGCAGCAGCAGCAGGTGGATATACTGCTGGGGCGATTAAGACTATGAGTCAGCCGGGAGCTGGCACTATGATGTATAATTCTGCGGAGACTGTTAAACAGTTTCCCGGAATGTCCCAGAAAGCTATCATGCCTCCGCAAGGAAGTCCTGCTGGCGCCGCTTACAAGTCAGCTTTTGGTTCTGCGCATGGTTTCAATCCTTATGCTGCTGGTGGATTTGTACCAAACTTTGTTGCACCAAGAAGGCCGGGGATGCCTAAAGCAGGTAAGAAAAAAATAAACCCTGCATTAGCTGGTAAAGTTTATCAAATAGATGCAAGTGACATAGGAGTAATATTAGGTTTAGCAGATGGCAGGGTTAAGAAGTCGGAAAGTTTTTTGGCTAATAGCGTAGGTAATCTTGCAGGACTTAAAACTAAAGACCCTAAGCTTCATAAAGATTTAGTTAACGAGGGAGCTAAGATTAGATTAAACAATGTTAGAGTTGAGAGCTTTGTAAATACACCCAAAGAAGAACAGGCTGAAAAAATGTTTGAGGGCATACTCTCAAAGGAGCTCAAGTCCGGAACTGGGAACATTGCAAAAAGAATAATGACACGCTTCGGTATTGAAGGTGCCCCGGGGAGCATGGGACGTTTACCGGCGGGTCTTCAAGGTGAAGTTTTTGAGGAGTCCATGAGAATGGCAATGAAAGCCGCGGTAGCTGTTCCCGGTGCCGATTTTGATTTCGAAGCGGGTAGACCTCCTTCCGCAGCTCTTCAGAAAATTTTTGGTCAACCTATATTTAGAATTGACGCAAAAAGAAGATTAAAGTCAGCACAGGGCGGGGAAATGCCTAAAAAATATTTTAATGACCCTCAAACAGGAAAGCATGGGGTATCTTTGCTTAAACTAATGAGGAGAGAACTAGTAGGGGGTAAAGCCAAAGGTTTGGGATTTGTTCCTAATTTTAGCCCTCTTTCTGGCGCTATTGGTAGAGAAATGGCAGCAGGAGTTCCTGCTTCTGCAATTAGAGTCGGAAGTAGCAACTCTCTTCGTAGCTCTGGTAACCCTAGCGGTTTGGGTGTTTACAATACTATCCATGAACCGCAAGGTCTACAGCAGGGGATTAAGCGTTCTAAATCTATGGGGATAAATCCCAAGAGTCATGGAGTTCCTAATTTTGCTGATATTGACTTAACAGACCAGATAGGAACCTTTGATAGAAAGGAAGGTAAATTCCTAAACGAGCAACAAAAAATGCATAAGGAGTCGATGAAAGAAGCTAGAGCTACTAGATTCGCTATAGCGGGATCTTTAGTGCACATGGCTTCAGGGGCTGTGGCGAATTCTTATGGTATGGAGTCTGGCGTGGGTAAAGGCGCTCACGTTATGGGTAATGTGGCAAGTATGGCGGGGATGGGTATGATGCTAGGCCCTAAAGGGGCAATTGTTGGAGGCATAGCTGGCTTAGTTATGGGGTTAGCCACTATACCTAAGGCTGTAGATCCAGCTACAGAAGCTCTGAAAAAACAAATCGACGTTCAGGGTATGCTTAAAGCTGCATCTGAAGAATCAGCTGAAGCGATGGCTAAGTTAACCTCGGCTACTCCAGCGGAATTTGTTCAAACCAAAGAAACATTATTGGCAAAGTATGCAGCTAATGAGTCGTTAACCGGAACTAAAGCTTTTGATAAGTTAATGGGAGCTCAAGATTCCAAGCAAGCTATTGCTGCGATGAGAGACTTAGACAATATAGTTAGAACTCAAACTATAGTGGCGGGTGGTATTCAAAGTATTAAAAAAGCAAGGAGTTCCGACCCACAACACCTCTCGCTAAGCGGTCCTACAGATGGTATTTCTCAAAAGCTGATTGAGCAGCGAAGAGAAAGAAATCGAGGTAAAGGGTCGATGTATAAACAATTTACCCCTCTTGGTATATCAGGTTTAGATACTGGTACAAGTAGAGAGGAGGGGGCGTTATTTACTTTACTTGACTCCCTTGGTAAAGGTATGGGAATGGAGGGCCTCAAAGGGGGTGTTCAAGGTGCTGTTCAGGTAAGGGATAATTTAATGAATAGGGCTGCGGCAACAGGAGTGGATAAGGCTGATATGGCTTCTTTGAGGGGGATGGCTCCTGAACAAGCTCTTGCTACTATGACTGGTTTAGATGCTGGCTCGCTTGAACCACTCTTAGAAGAGTTAAATTTATTTAGTGATGATGGTAGGGCTAGATTTAATCAATTTTTAACAGACTTTTTGGGTGATGCGGAAAGCTTTGAAGCAGCGGTTAAAAAACTAAAAGCCGCTGTAGACGCTCAGGCCAAAGATGTAGGGGAAAGAAGAGACCTTTATGGGCCTTTGCTCGCAACAATAGAGAGTAGCACAGTTGTCTTTGAGGGAATAAAATCAGCAGCGAAATTAAGTCATGATTCCATCATGCAGGAAGTTGCAGCCAGAAGACAATCCTTACAGCTAGATCAACAACTTCAAGCTAGCAAGGTCTCGATGCAAAAAACAGAAGAGGAAATAATCAAGCAAAGACATGAAGATGCCAAAAATACAATTAAGGCAAATAAGGAAAACGATGATGAAATAGCTCGATCTAAAAGGCAGCTTGCAATTGAAACTATCGGAAGTGATGCGGCTTTAAATGCTGCTAATGAGTTAGCTAAATTAATAAAAAGCGGTAAAATTGCTCAGGGGGGAGCAGTTGATGCTGGAAAAGGTTTAACACAACAAAACTCAATGGGTTTTACGGTGGCTAGTCTTGCAAATGATCCAGAAAATTTAAAGAGGTTTATATCTCAAAAATCTACTCGTTTGCGTGAATTGAGAGTTCAGTCAGGTGTTACAATGGGGGGGTTGGGTGCAGATGAAGGCGCTGAGCTAGCGATGTTAGAAGCGATTATACCTAAGTTAAGAACTCTTACTTTAGAAGAGTTTAGAGCAAAACAATTATCAACACAAAAAGCAGAAGAAGAGAGTGGTTTGGCAGAAAAAAGATTTCAATTACAGCTGCAAAATTATAAAAATTCTTATGAAATAAATAAGAGAGAAAGACAAAGAGTACGCGAGAGGACTTTAACTTTAAATAAGTTAAAAGAACTAGAAGCTAGGGAGCTTGCAGGTGCTGGTAAATTAGGGGCAAAAGGCGTCGCTGATGCGTATAGGACTAAAATAGATTCACAAATAGCAGCTGAAGGTATTGGAAAGGTTGATGTTGGCGGAGTATTGGGTCAAACATTTAGAAATGAAATGGCTTACAACCAAGTTGACGCATTTAGAGATTTTAGGGACGGTGTGAGCGATGTTGCAGGAACAATGAAGTCTTCATTTGCTCAAGCTTTTCAATCTATATCTACCGGAGCAACAACTGTTCAAGGAGCTTTAGCCAACATGGCTCAAGGTATCCTTAATTCAATTAACCAAATGTCTACTCAGATATTTAGTAATATGATGTTTGCTAAAATGTTTCCTACTCAGGCAGCCGGAACTACTACCGCCGCTCATGGCGGTTATATTCCCGGTTATGCTGGAGGTGGATTAGTTACAGGTGGCTCTGGCTATAAAGATGATATTTTGACTAAAATGCAAGGCGGCGAGTTTGTAATCAAAAAGTCTGCTGTTAATAAGATTGGAGTGGGGAATTTGAACGCGATTAATGGTTATGCTAACGGCGGACAAACTGGTCAGTCAGGTGGTGGACCAAGCATGGCGGCAATGGGAGCTCTTGCTGTGGGTTCTGGGGCCTTGATGGGTATTATGGGGGCTGCTAGTGCCGATAGGCCAGAAAAGTACAGAGGGCGCGATTATGGGCTTGGAAGAGGTCCTTTAGGCCCTCTAGGTGGCGCGGATAGAGATGCCGGAAGGGTAGACTCTGTAGGGGGTGGGGGAACTTCGGCGAATGTTTCTCTGGCCAAAGGATTTGTCTACTACCGAAGAGATCCTGAAACAGGTAAGTTAATTAGTGAAAGAGCTAGACCAACTGAAGGTAGATTTGAGGTAAGTGACAGCTTGTCTTTGATGGGTAGGTTGGCTGAATCTGATCCTCAAACAGCAAGGATGCTTGAGAAAGAGCAGAGGCTGGGAACTTATGTAAATCAAATTCAAGATGAAAAGGCAAGTAGAAAAGCTCAAATACAGGCAGTAAAAGATCAAAAACGGTCTCGCACTATCGGCGCGTTTATGAACGCCGGAATGCTAATAGGAGGAGCTAAGATATTTGAAACGTTGGGCAACAAATCACCGGACCCCGGTTTTGATAACTCTAGAGACTCTATGGAAAGACTGATAGGAGGCGTAGGCAATGCTAATGGAGGTATGGCTAAAGTAATGGGCGGCGAGTATATAATGAGCCCTCAAGCAGTCCGTACTCATGGCGTAGGCTTCATGACAGAGCTTAATCGTGGAAATGTTCCCGGTTATGCTGCAGGAGGTTTGGTTGGTGGTGCAGTTGGCGGCGGAGGCGGAAGCACTTTAAATACTGGCGGCAACACCACAAATAACGTTAAGATAAATGTTAACATAGATAAAAACGGCGGCGCGGAAGCAGAGGTCGGCGCCGGTTCCGGCAGTGGTAAAGGAAAATCGGAAGGAACTGAAGAGAACCAAGAAATCCAAAATAACGCCAAGTTCGGCGAAATGCTTAAGGGTGTTGTATTGGAAGAGATCGTTAAACAACAACGTCCCGGAGGATTGTTAAGCAACCAAAATTAACGATTATAGTTTTCTAAATTAGAAATTCTTTTTTCAAGTTTAGCAAATTTTTCCTCAACAATCTTCATGGCTTTGTTGTATATAACTTCTCCATCTTGGGTATCTAGCGGCATAAGCGGTATGCTATTTTTAGGCGTAAAATCGTAGAATAATTGACATGGGATACTGCTGGAAGACTCTAAAGCGTATGGTTTATGTAAATAAATTATTTGTTTGCTAAGACTTAGTTCCCCGTTTTCGATAAATTGAGAAATTGGATATTGAAGTTCTATGTAAGTCTCTCCGTTTTGGTAGTAGGCATCTTTTACCTCTTTCTCCAAAATTGATGAAGATTCAGCTTCAGTAAACTCTAAATTCATTTTTAGAATTTCCCCGTTTTCATTAAGAACCGAAACTGGGTTTTTGGGGGGTTTTATGTACTTACCGGGGTTTGTAATTGATAAATTTAAAATTTTTCCGGTGTCGTCGACTTTTTTAACAGTTAGTTCTGCGTAAGATCCTGTCACATTAGAGGAGCTGCTTGAAGTCACTCCTTTTTGAGCATACAATTTTTGGCCCACTTCATATCCAGAAGTTTTGTTTTCAGAAACGTACTCCCAAAAGTCCAATTGATATTCATCGAAGGTTATGTTAACAACATCTTCTAAGAAAATCTTATAAGAAAAGTCACCTTTTACTCTTAGTAAATTATCTACGTTAGTGAACTTCTTTTTTAAGTTTATTGTTTCGCTTTTTTCTGCTTGGTAGGTTACTTCCTTTTTGTCAATTACAACCATCCCTCCATTTTTTACCACGACGTATTTATTACTATTTAAGTAAAGTCTATCGCTATCGTTTTGAATCGAAGCGGAAAAAATTTCAGGTTTCATTAATTAATTTTAGTCTTCTTTATTAACAATGGCAAATTTAATTCTAAGTCCTCCTCCGGCTAGAACTTGGTCGACGGTTGGGAATCTTTCTTCGGGTATAATTTCTGGAGTAGTCTCCTTGCCCTTCTTATTCGCTGAAGCTTGGCGGCTGTGTCCGGCGTTTTGAAAGATCCATAAGTCAAATCCATTAGACATGCCATTACTGTCTGAATATTTAACGATTTCAAAACTGGTGTCGGGGACTGAATATAATTGGGTTGATTGATTATCCCGATTTAACCCGTTGCTATTTAAAGCGCCAAGAAAATAAGTAGCGCTAGGTCCTGCCCTATCAAACATTGGGCTTACTATATCTGGGAGAACAGTATAACGATGTTTTTCCAAAGTTACTCCGTCGAATTTAACACGCACTAAAAAAACTCTACGATAAAACATTTTACTCATTTCCACTGATAGAGAAGAGCTTTTCTCGTTCCATTCCTCTAAATTTCCATTAAATCCCAGTGACATTGCTAACCGAGATTGTCCTTGCACGTAAACTTCAACATCGTTTACGTTAACTATTCCTGCTGCGAAAGACCCATCTGCATCATCGTATTTACCTGCTAGAATAAGGGGATCTCCGGGCTGTGGTATATTTTGTGCAACCTCAAGCGCGCTAGCAAAGTTTAAATTTAACTTTATTAAAGGTGACTGCCTTAAAAAGTTGCCGTCATCCCCATTAGAAGCGCCAAAAGGAGCCCCCCCTACTCCGGCTCGTAAGAATGTCCATTTTGGTAGAAAAGGTAACGGCCCAGCTGTATGTCGGTCTGTGTTGTACGGAGATTTCCAAAAAGCTACTTTTTTAGTAAATTTTAGGGCTTCTTCACGGGTAGTACCTATGTTTAATTCAGCCCACCCAGCAAATGCGGTAGACTTTGCCGCGGCTGTTTGAGGTTGATATTCTTTTAAGAAAATTGACGACCCAGCTGTATTTAAGAAAGTCCCATTTTCAACTCCCTCTACTGTATATTTAGAGCTTATTGAATCTACAGATGTAGAAAAATTTACGTCTACGTCAGTAAAAATTTTAGGGGAATTACCGTTATTTAAAAATATTGGTATATCAAGATCTTGATCATCATCTACTACGAATGCTCTTCTCTTAGATAGGTTATCAAAGAAAGCAAAACTTATGTTGATAGTTTGAACTTTTTCATCTGGATTACTAGTAACTTGCGCAGACAGCGGGATTGTGAAATCATCTGTGTCTTCGTCGTCGCCAAAAAGCTGATACCCTCTATAAACTGTTAAGTTTTTCCCAGCTGCTAGATTTGGCAAATTTTGCACCACTCCATTGAAAGCAGTAGTATCTGATGACGGGCCAGATACTTTGTTTATGTTATTTAGATTTACAGCAGCGTCTTGCTGTATTTTGAACTTTTCATCATCGCCTTGTTGCCGAATGTTTACTACAAATTCTGGAGCTGGGGATGTACTCCCGTTTCCGGTAGTATAATAGTAAACGACACCTTGAGCGTTGTTAAAAAATTTCTCAGCTTCTTCTTCTGTTACAGTAGGGTCTCCATCGCTCTTGACAACCTCTTTCATCGTGACTCTAATAACACCATCGTCATTAGGTAGAAAACGAGCTTGTGCCATATACGGGTAATTTTGAGATGCTGCGTCTTTATTAGAGAGGTATCTGACTGATGTACTGCTCTGGTTTTTCTTTTGCGCAAAAAACGTACCGCTAGGATTCTGTACGTTTACTTCAGTGATATCATAATTTGAATTTATAACCTGCTGATTAAAATTTTCTCCTACAACCGTGTCGTTTTCAACTCTAATAGTATTATTGAATATTTTATTTCTCGCGCTTGTATTACCATTTTGATCTTGAGCCTCAACTGTTAAATCAAAGTTTCTTAAAGGTAAATAATCTCCATCCCGTATAACTATTCCGCTTGACGGTATTTTGTAGTAAGTTGTA
>MDSV01037487.1_pt1 | contig 10450 bp, 8 predicted proteins | sample 810851 | NCBI WGS metagenome assembly MDSV01 (sample SAMN05326640, study PRJNA326480) | marine metagenome | isolation source: seawater | place: Atlantic Ocean: North East | collected 2012
ATGGTAATAAAAATAGAAGTATGATTAATAATTTTTTAATAATAAACTGCACTGGCAATAATAATTCAATAGGTTTAAAATTTAATAATAAATTCTTTATAGAAAAATTACAAAACAATATTAATTCAAACAATCTTCTTGTTAATAATATCATTAAATTTATAAAAAAACATAAGGTCAAATTAAGCAGCAAATACTCAATTATTGTGAATATGGGACCAGGAAGCTATTCCTCTATCAGAATATCTTTATCTGTGGCAAAAGGAATTCAAATTGTGCATGGTTCTAATCTATATGGCTATAAAAACAATCAATTACCAGATTTAAAACTTGAAAATATTGAGAATTTAATAAAAAATAACCAATTAAAAAATAATTTGGTTAATCCAATTTACCAATAAAGGAATTTAATAATGAGTTTAATTGAAGAAAAATGTAAACAAAAGGGAGTACGGCTGACAGAACAAAGGCGAGTAATAGCTAAAGTAATGTCAGAATCTAAGTTGACTTTTGGCTCAAAAGACCACCCTGATGTTGATGAGTTACACAAAAGAGTTACGTTAGTAGATAAAAAAATTAGTATAGCTACAGTATATAGAACTTTAAAATTATTTGAAGAATCAGGAATCATCGAAAGACACGATTTTAAAGAGGGAAAATCTAGATATGAACCTTCAACAGATGAACACCATGATCATTTAATCGATGTCAATACAGGAGAAATAATTGAATTTGTAGATAAAGATATTGAAGAACTGCAAATTAAAATAGCGAAAAAACTTGGTTATAATTTAGTTGACCATAAGCTAGAGCTTTATGGTTCAAAAAAAAGAAAATAATTTGAAAAAAAAAATATTTATAAAAACATTTGGCTGTCAGATGAATGAATACGATAGCAAACGAATACTAGATATTACCAAAAAAATTAATTATTTTCCAACTACAGAAAAATCAGAAGCGGACTGCTATATTATTAACACTTGTCATATTAGAGAAAAGGCAACAGAAAAAGTATTTCATGATGTAGGCAGAGTTAAGAAGGAATATAAAAATAAAAAAAAACCAATCCTTATTATTGCTGGATGCGTTGCGCAGGCAGAAGGGGATTTAATATTAAAAAAAGATCGTTATGTAGATGCTGTTATCGGTCCTCAGTCCTACCATTCTATAAATAAAATCATAAAAGATATTGAAAATAAAAAAAATCAACACAATATTACTAATTTTGAAACAATAAGGAAATTTGATGAACTTAAATTGATCCAAAATCATAACTCAAATGTATCATCATTTTTGACAATACAAGAAGGTTGTGACAAATTTTGTAAATTTTGTGTAGTTCCATACACAAGAGGACCAGAGTATTCTAGAAATTTCGATCAAATTCAAAATGAAGCCGATGAACTTATAAAAAATGGATCAAAAGAAATAATATTATTAGGTCAAAATGTAAATGCTTATAATGATAAAAATAAACGTTTGTCAGACATTATTTTAACTCTAGAGAAAAAAAAGGATTTAAAAAGGATTCGTTATTACACCTCTCATCCAAAGGACATGACAAAAGATTTATTAGACGTCCATAAGGAATGCTCTAAACTTATGCCCTTATTACATCTTCCTGTTCAATCGGGTTCTGATAAAATCTTAAAAAGCATGAATAGGAAACATAATATAAAAGAATATTTAGAAATAATTAATATTTTAAAAGAAAAAAATTCAAAAATAGAATTTGCTAGTGACTTTATAATTGCTTATCCTGGAGAAAATGAAAATGATTTCAATAAAACTTGTGAATTAATGGAAAAGGTAAAATTCATAAATTCATACTCTTTTATCTTTAGTCCAAGACCGGGAACACCAGCAAGTGATATGAAAATAATTGATGAAAATATAGCAAAAAAAAGACTTACAACTTTTCAAAAGATTGCAGAAAACATAAAAATAAATTATAAAAAAAAACTTTTAAATCGAAGTGTGAAAGTATTGTTTGAAAATAAAATGGTAAAAGCAAAAGATAAATATTTTGGTAGAGATGAATATCAGAACCCGGTCATAGTTCCCTCAAAAAAAAATATAATAGGCCATGAAAAAAATGTACTTATCAAAAAATTTTCTCAGCACACAATTTATGGCGAACTAATTGATACTGACAACTATCTTGCAGCTTAAATATGTCAAAAATAGAAAATCTTGAACAAAATTATAGTATTAAAAAAATAGATAAAGAAACAGTAAACATTAAGGTTCATAATAGTGATATTTTAATATCAGTCGTTGGTGAGTTTAATAGTAATTTAAACGAATTAGAAAAATTGACTAAAACCAAGATATTTTTTAGAGGAAATTCCATTACCATTAAAGGCAATCAAAATGAAACTAATTCAGCGTCAGATGCTATTAAATTTTTAATTAATAAATACTTAAAAACTAACTTGATTGAAAAACAAGACCTAATCTTATCTGTTAAAGAAAAAAACATTACCTCAAAATCTAATGTACATAACTTTGGTCAATTAATAAAAACTCCAAAAAAAACAGTCATAGCACGATCTAAAAAACAATCTGATTATATTAATGCTTTAACAAATAACGACATAACTTTGGCTCTAGGACCTGCTGGAACAGGCAAAAGCTTTTTAGCAGCTTCAGTTGCCATGACAATGTTATTTGAAAAAAAAGTAGAGAAAGTAATTTTATCAAGGCCAGCCGTAGAAGCAGGAGAAAAACTTGGATTTTTACCCGGTGATATGAAAGAAAAAGTTGATCCTTACTTAAGACCTTTATACGACGCACTTTACGATCTTTTTGGCTTTGAAAAAATAAATAAAAAAATTGAGACGGGAGAAATTGAGATTGCTCCTTTAGCATTTATGAGAGGTAGAACTTTAAAAAACTCTTTTGCTATATTGGATGAGGCGCAGAATGCTACATTAACTCAAATCAAGATGTTTTTAACTAGAATAGGAGAAAATTCTAAAATTGTAGTAAATGGAGATCCTTCGCAAATAGACTTAATAAATAAATCCCAGTCAGGATTATTAAAAACAAAGAAAATTTTAAATAAAATAAAAGAAATTAAGTTAATAGAATTTGATCATAAAGATGTAGTCAGACATCCCTTAGTCACAAAAATTGTTCAAGCTTTTAATAAAAATATTAATGATAAAGATTAATGTTATTGTTAAGGACAAAAATTGGTTTAAATTTATTAAAAATCCAAAGAATTATTTAAAAAGTAGAATAAAAAAAATACAAGCAGATAAGTTTTTTGGAAAAAAGAAATACCAATTCAGTTTACTTTTATCTGAAACAAAAGAAATAAAATATCTAAACAAAAAATTTAGAAAAAAAAATGAAACTACAGATATTTTATCTTTTCCAAACCTAAATAAGAAAGAGCTTAAAATGTTATCTAAGTCAAATTTGGAAATCTACCTGGGAGATATAATAATTAATTTTAAAAAAATAAATACTTCATCAAAAATATTATTTAAAAGACGATTTGATGTATTGTGGGTTCATGGTTTAGTCCATTTGTTTGGACACGATCATAAAAAGGATTCAGACTATAAAAAAATGGTCGCTATAGAAATGAAATTTCTTCAAAAACTAAATTAGATGATAAATCTTTTTCTCAACAGTAGAATATTATTGGTATTTGTGACACCTCTTTTACTAGGTTGTTTGTCTGTTTTTTCTTTTCAACCATACAATTTTACATTGATTAATTTTTTAATATTTCCGAGCCTTTTTTTTATCTTATGTTACATCAATAAGAGATCAAAAAATAAATATAGAAAAAAACCATATTTAATAAATCTATTTTATGTGGGATATTTTTTTGGCGTAGGTTTTTTTTTAACTGGAACTTATTGGATTTCTAATTCTTTAAAATTTGACGACTCCTTTAAAAATTTAATACCTATTACAATTATATTAATTCCTATGTTTCTTGGAATTTTTTATGGAATTGGCGCTTTAATTTGTGGAAGATATTTAAAATATAACTTTAAATCTATCTTTTTGTTTTGCGCTGCGATATCCGCTGTAGATTATTTCAGAGCAAAAGTGTTAACAGGATTTCCTTGGAATATTTGGGCTTATAGCTGGTCATGGTTTAACGAAATAATTCAAATTTTAAACCCTATTGGGTTATTTGCGTTTAACTTGTTAACAATTACCTTTTTTTGTATTCCAAGCATTTTTTTTATAAAAAAAAATGAGCACAAAGGTTTAATTTTGAGTTTTTTTTTAGCTATTTTTTTTATGAATTACATTTACGGAAATTATGTATTAAATAATAATAAAATAGAAAATCAAAAATATATAAACGATAACAAATTCATTTATATCAAAATAGTATCACCGAATTTTGAATTAAAATATGATTTATCCGACAAAGAAATTTTAGAAAGAATTAAAAAACTCATAACGTATAGTGATGTTGAAAAAAATAAAGAAACACTTTTTATATGGCCAGAAGGAGTATTGTCTGGAAAATATTTCTTTGAAATAGAAAAATATAAAAACTTGATCAAAGAAAACTTTTCTTCAAATCATTTAATAGCTTTTGGAATAAATACTTTAGATCAAAAGGAAAGTAAATTTTTTAATAGCTTTGTTATTGTAGATAATAATTTAAACAAGCAATTTGAATATCATAAAGTAAAATTAGTTCCCTTTGGAGAATTTTTACCTTTTCATACCAAATGGGAAAAAATAGGATTAAAAAAAATTACGGAAGGTTTTGGATCTTTCAGTAAAGGTACTACTAATAATACCTTTTCCTATAACGGAATAAATATTGTACCTTTAATTTGTTATGAAATAATCTTTCCAGAATTAATTCAAAAAATTAGAGGTCAGAAAAATCTATTGATAAATATATCAGAGGATGGCTGGTTTGGTGACTCTTTAGGTCCTTATCAACATTTTTCAAAATCAATTTTTAGAGCAATTGAAAGTGATTCATTTGTTTTAAGATCTGCCAATAAGGGCCTAAGTGCTGTAATTAATAATAAAGGCCAAATTATTAAAAGCTTAAAAAACAACGAAACTGGGAGTCTAGAGTATAAAATGCCAATAATAGAAAAGAATAATGGAAATAAAAATGATTTGATATTTTTTGTCCTTTTATTTACATATTGTTTAGTCTCTTTAAGTTATAAAAAAAATGACTGAAAAAAATTACCTGTTTACTAGCGAGTCTGTGTCTGAGGGTCATCCTGATAAAGTATGCGATAGGATTTCTGATATGGTAGTAGATAGTTATTTATCTAAAGATCCATTCGCTAGAGTAGCTTGCGAAACTCTAACTACTACTAATAAGGTTGTTCTTGCAGGGGAAATACGAGGACCAAATATAAGTAAAGAAGATATTATTAATAAAGTAAGAAACTGTATTAAAGATATAGGTTACGATCAGGAGGGTTTCTCTTGGAAAGAGCAAACAAAAGTAGAGTCCCATCTTCATGAGCAGTCAGCCGATATTGCAATGGGGGTAGATTCTAAAGATAACAAAGACGAAGGCGCCGGAGATCAAGGGATAATGTTTGGATATGCCTGCAACGAAACAGAAGATTTAATGCCTGCACCAATATTTTACTCACACAAAATTTTACGCTTAATGGCGCAAGATAGAAAATCAGGGAAATTAAAAGGTATTGAGCCAGACTCAAAGAGTCAAGTTACAATGCTTTACGAAAATGAAAAACCAAAAAAAATTACATCAGTTGTTATTTCAACACAACACTCAAAAGATTTAGATCAAGAAAAAGTTAAAGAAATTATTCTGCCTTACATAAATAAATCTATACCAAAAGAATTATTGAGCGATCTTAAAAGTTCAGAAATTTATATCAATCCAACTGGACAATTTATCATCGGAGGCCCTGATGGAGATACTGGTTTGACTGGTAGAAAAATAATAGTTGACACTTACGGTGGAGTAGCCCCACATGGCGGAGGAGCATTTTCAGGTAAGGACCCAACTAAAGTTGATAGATCGGCAGCTTATGTCTCAAGATATCTAGCAAAAAATATTGTTGCCTCTGGAATAACAGATAAATGTTTGATTCAATTATCTTATGCGATTGGGGTGTCTAAACCATTATCTATATATGTAAAGTTAGGTGAAAAAGATCAAAGCAAAACATCTAAAGTTGAAAAAATTATAAAAGATAATTTTGATTTATCACCCAGGGGAATAAGAGAATTACTTAATCTTAATAAGCCAATTTATGAAATTACATCATCATACGGACACTTTGGAAGAAAACCAACAAATAAAGGTGAATTTTCTTGGGAAAAAACAGATAAAACGTCACTTTTTAAAAAGGTGTAATCTTGAAAAAACCTTAATTTTTCTTTAATAATAACTAAATTTTTAAAAAGTACAAAATGGGCTTTAGCCCATTTTTTTTTAGGAGAACTATAAATGTTAAATAGAGGTTTAGATAAACTTGAATTATTAAGAATAGTTGATGCAGTTGCAAACGAGAAATCAATAGATAAAGATATTGTGATTGGGTCTATGGAGAGCGCAATACAAAAAGCAGCATTAACTAAGTTCGGTCAGAACAATAATATTCTTGTAAAGATTGATCGAGAAACTGGGAACATTAGTATACAAAAAGTTTTAGATGTAGTTGAAACTGTAGAAGACCCTAGCCGTGAAATTACCTCTAAGGACGCAAATTATATAAAAAAGGATAAATCAGAAACACTAAAGGTAGGAGACAAAATCTACGAAGATCTTCCACAAATAGATTTTGGTAGAATAGCTGCACAAAGTGCGAAACAAGTTATAAACTCCAAAGTAAGAGAAGCTGAAAAAAATAGACAGTATGAGGACTTTATCGACAAACAAGGACTTATATTAAGCGGAATTATTAAAAGATTAGAGTATGGCAACGTAATTGTTGATCTAGGTAGGGCGGAAGGAGTTATTAAAAAAGATGAACTTATTCCTCGAGAAGTTCTAAAGACAGGTGAAAGAGTCAAAGCATACTGTTACGAAGTAAAAAAAGAGTTAAAAGGTCATCAAATATTTTTATCAAGAGCTCACCCTCAATTTTTAGCTAAGCTCTTTTTTCAAGAAGTTCCAGAAATTTACGAAGGAATAATCGAGATCAAATCTGTTGCCAGAGACCCAGGAAGTAGAGCTAAAATTTGTGTTTACTCAAAAGATACCTCTATTGATCCAGTTGGGGCATGCGTTGGTATGAGAGGTAGTAGAGTTCAAACAATAGTAAATGAGCTTCATGGTGAAAAAATCGATATCATTAAATGGACAGAAGATTTACCAACACTTATCTCCGAGTCTTTATCTCCCGCTGAAATTCAAAAAGTTCTAATTGATCAATCCAATAAAAAAATTGACGTTATCCTAAGTGAGGAAAATTTAAGTAAAGCAATAGGAAGAAGAGGTCAAAACGTTAGACTTGCATCTAAGCTTACAAATTTTGAAATTGATATTTTGACAGACAAAGAGGACTCAGAGAGACGACAAGCAGAATTTAAAGAAAAAACTGAAGCCCTTATTAAAAATCTAGAAGTCGATGAAACATTAGGACAATTATTAGTCTCAGAAGGATTTCAAAGCATTGATGAGATATCTCAAGCTAATGCTGAAGATATATCTAAAATTGAGGCAATAGATGAAGATACTGCGAAAGAATTAATTTCAAGATCAAAGGAAAGCCTGATTAAAGTAAAAGAAGAAGTTGGTAAGAGGCTTAAAGAATTAGGTGTAGAGGAAGAGTTAATTAATTTAAAAGGTATGACACAAGGAATGCTAGTGATTTTGGGACAAAAAAATATAAAAAAACTCTCAGAATTTGCAGATTTATCGACAGACGAGCTTGTTGGTGGATATGACGAAGTAAAAGGTAAAAAAGTAAGACTACAAGGCTATTTAGAGGAGTTTTCTTTAACTAGAGAGGAGGCAGATCAATTAATAATGTCTGCAAGAAATATTGTATTTAAATAAGTTATGGATAAAGAAAAAGAAAAGAAAAAAACATTAACAATTTCATCGAATTTTAAAAAGAAGATTGATTCAAGTTCTCTATCAAAAAATAAAATTAATAAACCATACTCTGCACCAAATGATAAAAAAAACTCGTTTAAGCCTTTAAAGAATTTTAGAAAAATAAGTTCTCCAGACCAAAACCTTAAAAACTCAGCAATTAAAGGAAAAAAATTCACTAGAAAATTTGTAGAACAACAAGCCACAAAAGCATTTATAAAAAAAGATGATAAACCGACAGGAAAAAGTAAATTAAAACTTAAAACACCCATAGACAAAAGAGATTTCAAATTAACTGTCTCAAGAGCCCTTAACGTTGAAGAAATAGAAATTAAACAAAGAAGTTTAGCAGCTGTTAAAAGAGCTAGACTTAAAGAAAAAAAGAATAACCCTGAGAATGAAGATAAGAAGGAATATAAAAAAGTTATTAAAGAGGTGAAAATCCCCGAGCAAATAACAATTCAAGAACTTTCGAATAGGATGGCTGAAAAGTCCAATGATATTATTAAATTTTTACTTAATATGAAGGTTATTGCAACAATCAATCATACTATTGATAAAGATACCGCTGAATACATTGTTAAAGAGTTTGGTCACAAAGCAATAATAGAAAATTCTCAACCTGAGGAGATTAATAAAAATAAAACTATGAGCGGAGTAATTGAAAAAAGACCGCCAGTAGTAACCATAATGGGTCACGTTGATCATGGAAAAACTTCACTTCTCGACGCATTAAGACAAACAAATGTTGTCTCAAATGAATTTGGTGGAATTACTCAACATATAGGAGCTTATCAAGTCAAAACTGGTAATAACCAGTTAATTACATTTATAGATACTCCAGGGCACGCAGCTTTTACTGAAATGCGGGCTAGAGGATCTAAGATTACTGATATAGTTATATTAGTAGTTGCTGCTGACGATGGAATAAAACCTCAAACAGTAGAAGCTATTAATCACGCGAAAGCTGCAAAAGTTCCAATAATTGTTGCTATTAATAAATCAGACTTACCAAATAAAAATGTAACAAAAATAAAAAATGACTTGATGAGGTATGAACTGGTAGCCGAAGATCTAAGTGGTGATACTTTGTTTGTTGAAGTTTCAGCTACAAAAAAAACTAATCTAGATAAACTTAAAGAAAGTATTTTGTTACAATCAGAAATTTTGGATTTAAAAGCTTCTGTTTCTGATAAAGCCACTGGTGTTGTAATAGAATCAAAAATTGATAAAGGCAAAGGTCCAGTGTCAACAATTTTAGTATCTAATGGAAAGTTGAAAAAAGGAGATTACTTCGTTTGTGGTAAAACATGGGGAAAAATTAGAGCCATGATAAACCACGATGGAATTTCTATAAATGAGGCATATCCATCAATGCCAGTAGAAATTTTAGGTATGAATGCCACAGCTTTTGCAGGTGCTGAATTTTTGGTAACAGAGGATGAGGATAAAGCTAAAGAAATTTCAGAATTTAAAAAAGAAAATTCTATTAAAAAGAAAATACTAATAAATGATAAGTCAACAATTTTTGACAAAGGAGAAGATCAAGATGAACTTAATGTTATAATAAAATCTGATGTTCATGGATCAAGTGAAGCTCTTAAAATGGCAATTGAAAAAATTGAACACCCTGAGGTTAAAACAAAAATTATCTTGTCGGAGATCGGAATGATAAATGAAACCGATATATCATTAGCCAAGGCATCTAATGCTGTATTGATTGGTTTTAACGTAAAAGCTAATAGGGAAGCAAAAAAAATATCAGATGAACAAAAAATAGAAATAAAATATTTTAATATAATTTACGAAGCTATTGAATATATTGAAAAAAGATTATCTGGACTTTTAGAACCTGACATCAAAGAAATCCCTCTCGGTTCTGCAGAAGTTCAAAAAATATTTAAAGTCTCAAAATTTGGTCAAATAGCTGGATCAAAAGTGATTGAAGGTGAAATACAAAATAAGTCAAAAGCCAGAATAGTAAGAGATGGTACAGTAGTCTATGATGGAGAAATTCTAAGTATATTTAGGGAAAAAAATGCAGTTAAAGAGGTTAAAAACGGGCTGGAGTGCGGGATAAGTTTAAAAGATTTTATAGATTTTAAAGAGAAGGATATTATACAGTCATATCAAATACAAAGAATTGAAAGAACTATATGATCAATAGCAATTTGTCTAATAAAGGATATTCTCAAAGACAGTTAAGAGTGGGAGAACTAGTTAAGCAGAGTATTGGAGAAATCTTTATTAAAAATGAGACTAAAATTTCATCATTTAATTCCCGATTTATAACTGTAACTGAGGTTAGAATGACCCCAGACTTGAAAACAGCTAGGGTTTATGTGATACCACTAGGCGGTATAGATATGAAAGAAATTGTTGGTGTATTGACTGATAACGCACATCTTGTTAGAAAAG
>MDSV01230175.1_pt1 | contig 10450 bp, 11 predicted proteins | sample 810851 | NCBI WGS metagenome assembly MDSV01 (sample SAMN05326640, study PRJNA326480) | marine metagenome | isolation source: seawater | place: Atlantic Ocean: North East | collected 2012
TTTTGCTTTCATATATATATATTTTAAAATGAGTAATAATATTCAATTACACAAAAACGATCTACCAGATGATTTGAAATTAAACAATAATATATTAGCTGTAGATGGTGAGTTTATGGGTCTTAACGTTAGGAGGGACCCATTATGTTTAATTCAAATATCCTCAGGAAATTCTGATGCACATATAGTTCAATTTGATAGGAGTAATTATAATGCTCCAAATTTAGTAAAAATATTGAAAGATGAAAAAATAACAAAAATTTTTCATTATGGGAGAGCTGATCTAGCGCATATAAAATATTATCTAAAAACAGACACTGTTAATATTTTGGATACTAAAATTGCATCTAAACTGGCGAGGTCATACTCAGATAATCATTCGTTAAAAACACTTATTAAAGAATTCGCTAATGTTGAGGTGAGTAAACAATTCCAAAATTCAGATTTTGGTGGAGAGTTAACACCAGCACAATTAAAATACTGTGCAAATGATGTTATTTATTTACATAAAATTCATGAAGAACTAAATAAAATATTAGAAAGAGAAAATAGAATTGAACTTTATGAAAATTGTTTAAAATTTTTAAAGACAAGAGTTGAACTTGATTTAGCCTTATTTAAGGATGATATTTGGTCACACTAATGAGTAAAAAAAAATTTATATCAACTGCAAAAGATGTAATTAACTTAGAAATTAAAGCCTTACAAAAATTAAAAAAAAATTTAAATAATTCTTTTAATAAAGCAGTTGCTCAAATAGCAAAATGTCAATCAAAAGTCATATTAAGTGGGGTTGGTAAAAGTGGATTAATTGCATCCAAAATCGCTGCAACACTAGCCTCTGTAGGCACACCTTCTTTTAGTTTATCTCCCACTGAGGCTTCACACGGTGATCTTGGAATGATTTCAAGAAAAGATATATTGATATTAATTAGTAATTCAGGGGAAACAGTTGAATTGAAGAATATAATTCAATTTGCAAATCGAAATAAAATTCTATTAATAGGTATTGTTTCAAAAAAAAACTCTTTATTATATAAAGCAGCAGATATTAAATTATTAATTCCTCAAGTTGTAGAAGCTGCAGGTATCGTCCCAACCTCAAGTACAACAACTCAACTTGCTCTAGGAGATGCTTTAGCAATTTCCACAATGAAATATAAAAAATTTGGTAAACTTGATTTTAAAAAATTACATCCAGCTGGAAGCCTTGGTACTCAATTGAAAACAGTTGAAGATATTATGATAATTGGAAAGAAAATTCCTTTCGTAGATGAAAATATAAAAATGAGTAAAGCGCTAAAAGTTTTGAGTAATAAAAAATTAGGAATTCTAGTTGTAAAAAATAAAAACAACAAAACTGTTGGAATAATCACAGATGGTCAAATAAGAAGATTTACCCAAAAAAAGATAGATTTTCAGTTTCTAAAAGTTAAAAAAATCATGACCAAAAGACCTTTTTTCGTTGATAAAGATGTTCTTGCAGCGAAAGCTTTGTCTGTAATGAATAATAAAAAAATTACTTCTTTATTGGTAAATAATAAAAAAAAACCATCAATTACTATTGGGGTGGTTCACGTGCATACAATTTTACAATCTAATATTTCATAAATGTTGAGAAAAAAAAATGCAAAAATTTTTTTAATATTTTTTCTTATCTGTACTATATTTACATTCATTTACTTTATATTATTAAAGAATAATGAAAAAAAAATATTAGTCGAAAAAGAAACATTAGTCACTGAATCTTCTGAAGACACAAAGTATAATTCAAACCTAATTAGTAATGTCAATTACACCACGAAAGATGCTGATGGAAATGAATATATTATTAGAGCTTTGCAGGGAGAAATAGATTATACAAATCCTAATATTTTATATTTAACTAACGTAAATGCTTTGATTAAATTAAAAGACTCAAACATAGTAACTATTACATCTAAATTTGGAAGGTACAATTCGGAGAATTTTGATACAATTTTTTCTAAAAATGTAATAATTAAATATTTAGATAATAAAATTGTTGGAGAATATGTTGATTTTTCTTTAGGAAGAAATTCTATGATAATTACTAAAGATGTTATTTACACTAATTTAGAAAACATTCTTAAAGCAGATGTAATAGAAATAAATATAGAAACCAAGGATACAAAAATTTTTATGCATGAGAAAAATAAAAAAGTAAACGTTCAAAGTAAAAATTAATATGGCAATTATAAAAAAATTTAGAATTAAATCATTTAAAAATGTTAATTCAATAATTAGATTTGAAAATATTTCTATTGCTTACGGTAATAGAACAGTCCTAGACAATGTTAATTTTAAAATTAATGAAAAAACTATTCACGGCCTGCTAGGACCTAACGGAGCTGGAAAATCTACTTTATATCATTTGATGACAGGTTTGCTGAAACCTAGACAAGGCAAAGTAATAATAGATGGCGAAGATGTAACTAAATTTCCGGTATATTTAAGAACAAAACAGTATGGTATAGGATATGTTCCACAATATGGTGGTGCATTTGCAGATCTTACCCTTCATGACAACCTTAAAGCTATTAGCGAAATTGTAATAGAAAATAAAAACTTAAGATTAGAAAGAATCAACTATTTAATTTCAAAACTTGAACTCGAAAACTTAAAAGATATTAAAGCCAAGCATCTTTCTGGTGGTGAAAGAAAAAAACTAGTCATAGCTTTATCTCTTTTAAGTAAACCTAAAATTCTTTTGCTTGATGAACCATTCAGTGCATTAGACGTTCTGACAATAAAAATGTTACAAGAATTAATTGTAAACTTACAGCAAGAAAGTAGCATTACAATTTGTATTTGTGATCACATCGCTACATCACTACTTCAAATCGTTGATACTGCAATGATATTAAGTAACGGTAAAATTATTGCACAAGACACTCCTTCTAATTTAATAAAAAATATAAATGCTAAGAACGCATACTTTGGCGATAATTTTAAATTTAACTAAAATTTAATGTCAAAATTCTTAATCATTAAAAATAAAATTAAAAGATTTGATAAAAAAATAAATGTCAGTGGTGATAAAAGCATAAGTATAAGATGGGTTTTGCTATCTTCACTAGCTAGCGGTATTTCAAAAGCAAAAAATTTATTATTATCGGAGGATGTGTTAGCAGCATTAAATGTAATTAAGAAATTAGGTATAAAATCAAAATTTAAAAATAAAGAATGCTGGATTTATGGAAAAGGGTTAAATGGTTATAAATATAAAAAAAAACTATTACTCGATGCCAAAAATTCAGGAACGCTCGGAAGATTACTTTTAGGACTAATAATCAATAGTCCAAAACCAATTAAATTAATAGGAGATAAAAGTTTATCAAAAAGGGATTTTTCAAGAATTTCTGAACCCTTAAGTAAATTTGGGGCAAAATTTCAATTAAAAAATAATAAATATTTGCCTTTGATAATTCATGGTTCCGAAAAACTTAAACCAATTAAATATTTAGAAAACAAAGGATCTGCTCAATGTAAAAGTTCAGTCATATTCGCTGGGATGCGAACAAATGGTACAACTATTATAAAAGCTAAGAAGTCTAGAAACCATACTGAACTTCTATGTAAACATTTAAAACTTCCAATTACTGTTAAAAAAAAAATTAATTATGATGAAATAAAAATCAGAAAAATAAAAAGTATTAAAGCATTTGACTACAATATTCCATCAGATATTAGCTCTAGTGCATTTTTCATAGTACTTACAGTTCTATCTAATCAATCTGAGTTAGTAATAAAGAACGTGAATATCAACCCAACGAGACTAGGAATAGTTCAGATATTAACAAAGATGGGTGTCAATATAAATTTACAAAATAAAAAAAATTATAAGGGTGAAAAAACTGCAGATATAAAAATCAAAAGTACTAATTCATTAAAAGCAATAAAATGTCCAGCGAAATATAATACAGGAGCTATAGATGAATTTTTACTTATTTTTTTAGTAGCTGCAAAAGCAAAAGGAATATCATATTTTAAAGATTTGGCAGAATTAAATCAAAAAGAAAGTCCAAGATTAATTTGGGGTTCAAAAATATTAACAAAAATGGGTGTTAAAAATATTGTTACTAAAGACTCAATAAAAATTTATGGAAATCCTGATTTAAAAATTAATAAAAAGATTATAATAAAAAACTATTTAAAAGATCATAGAGTTTTTATGACATGTGTAATCGCTGCTTTATCATTTGGTGGTTCATGGAAAATTTATGACAAAGATTCAATTCAAACCTCTTTTCCAAATTTTTTAAAAATTATTAACAATCTGAAAAATAATGATTAAAAGAAAAAATATTTTAAAAATAGCAATAGACTCTCCAGCAGCAGCTGGTGCAGGAACTTTAGCAAAATCAATATCAAAACATTATAATCTCTTTTATCTTGATACTGGAAAAATCTATAGGTTTATTGCATTATTAAAGTTAAAATATCCTAAAAAATTTAATCAAAAATTTTTAAAAAAAAAAATTAAATATTTAAACATGCAAGAACTCTCAAAAAAAAAATTATTATCAGATGAAGTTGGCACTGAAGCTTCAGTAATCTCTAAAAAAAAAAATATAAGAAAAATTGTTCATTCTTTTCAATTAAATTTAGCGTATAATCCCCCAAAAAAATTTAATGGTTCCTGTCTTGATGGTAGAGATATTACATACAAAATTATTCCAGATGCAGACTTTAAATTTTACATAACTGCAAGCTTAAAAACACGTGCTTTGCGCAGATATAGAGAATTAAAAGAACTAAAAAAAAATATAACCCTCAAAGATGTGTTAAAAAGCATTAAAAATCGTGACAAAAGTGACATTAATAGAAAAACATCACCTTTAAAGAAAACAAAAGATTCACTATTGATTAATACAACAAACCTTACTAAAAGGGCATGTTTTTTAAAAATAAAAAAAATTATAGACAGAAATATTAATAATTAATGGAAATTTACAAAGACTTATCTAATCCAGCATCAAAAGAATTTGAAAAATTATTAAATAGCCAACTTTCAAAAATAAATATTGAAGAGGGTAAAATAATCGAAGGTAAAATTAATAAAATTACCGACAAATTTGTATTTCTATTTATTGAAGGATTAAAATCTGAACCAGTTTTAGATGCAAATGAATTAAAAAGCCTTGGCCTCTCTGAAAAACTAAAAGTTGGAGAAACAATACCAGTTTTATTAGAAAAAATTGAAGATAAAAACGGTGAAGTAATAGTTTCAGCTACCAAAGCAATGAAAATTAAAGGTTGGGACCGTTTAGTTGCTGCGTATGAAGCTAATGAACCAATTATGGGAAAAATTACATCAAAATGTAAAGGTGGTTGTATAGTAGAGCATATTGATACAGGTTCTTTGATGTTTTTACCAGGATCTCAAATATCCGACCGTCCTTTAAAAGATATAAATCATCTAATGAATGAACCTCAAAAATTTAAATTAATAAAACTTGATAAAGTGAGAGGCAACGCTTGTGTATCAAGAAGAGAAATAATTTCGTCATTTAAGAAAGAGGACAAAGCTAAGCTAATTTCAAAATATAAAATTGGAGACATTATTAAAAATGCTGAAGTTAAAGGTTTTTCAAATTTTGGATGTTTTTTTAATGTGAATGGAGAACTTGATGTTCTCGTGCATCTTCAAGAACTAAGTTGGAGTAGAGTTGATCATCCTGATCAAGTTCTTGAGATTGGACAAACATCCGATTTAAAAGTTATATCAGTTGACCTTGAAAAATTACAAGTTGGTTGTAGCATAAAACAACTATCAAAAGATCCTTTCGAAAATATTGACAACTATGAATTAAATAAAATTTATAAAGCAAAAATTATGAAACTGACAGATTTTGGAGCTTTTTGTGAATTAGAACCAGGTCTTACAACCTTGCTGCATAGCTCTGAACTTTCATGGACAAAAAAAAATGTTTCAGCCAAAAAAATGTTTAAACTTCATCAAGAAATTGATGTAGTTATACAGGAAATAGATAAAGAGAAAAGAAGAGTTGCTGTAAGTTATAGACTTACACAAGAAAATCCATATGAAACTTTTTCCAAACGTTATCCTGTTGATACAATCTGTGAGGCAGAGGTTGTTAGTAAAAATGAATATGCGTTATTTGTAAAAGTTGAAGATATAGAACTTGAAGCATTTTTACATTGTAATGATCTTACTTTTTTAAATAATGGTGAAGAAGAATTAACTAAATTTAAAAAAGGCGAAAAAATTAAAGTAAAGATTTTAGAAATCAAAGCTTCAGAACAAAAAATTAGAGTAGGACATCGTCAAACTCAAAAAGACCCTTTTGATTATTTTAATGGAAAAGAAAAAAATCAGACTATTACAGTTAAAGTTGTTAGCACGGACAATAAGGGTTTGATAGTTAGGCCTGAAGGGTGTGATATGGATTTTCAAATTAAAAAGTCGGAAATCGCAATTAATGCTGCTGATGCAAGACCTTCTAGATGGACAGGTGGTGAAAAAGTTGATTGTGCTATTAAAGACTTGCAAATTGAAAAAAGGAAAGTTTCACTAAGTATCAAACTTTTAGAAGAAAATGAGAAAGCAGAGGCGTTAAAACGATTTGGAACTACCGAAGGTACTGGTAAATCACTACCATTCTCCTCACTAGCAGAGGATTTAAAAAAAAAAGAAGAAGATAACAACAATTAAAAAGAATTAATTTGGCTATTGTAAAATCTAAGCTTTTAAAACAACTTTCAACTAATTATCCAAACTTTCTAAAAAAAGATCTAGAAAAGTTTACTAATATAATTTTAAATGAAATTAAAAGAACACTTAAAAGAGGAGATAGGGTAGAGTTAAGAGGTTTTGGAGTTTTTTCAACTAACACACAAAAAGCAAGAATATCAAGGAACCCTAAAACAGGTGAAAAAGTCAATACTCCCGAAAAAAAAACTATTCACTTTAAAATGTCTAAAGAGTTGTTTAAAAAATTAAATAATGAAGAATAAAAGTATTTTTGTAGCTTGCGATACTTCAAAAATAAATAAAATAAGAAAAATAATAAATCTAACTAAAACAAAAAAGCTTAAAATAATTCCTAAATTTGGACTTCAATTCTTTTACTCAAAAGACGGGAGAAAGTTTTTAGAAAAGTTAAGAACTGATTTTTGGCTAGATTTAAAAATAAATGACATCCCTCAAACAGCATTATCTGCAATAGACAGTCTAAAAGATTTAAAAAAATGCAAATATATTACAGTACATGCAAACGGTGGATTAGAAATGCTTAAGGCAATAAAAAAAAAATCAAAAAAAATTAATAAAAATTTAAAAATTTTAGCAGTTACAGTTTTGACAAGTCTTAATAACAAATCTCTTAAAGAGATAGGTTATACAAAAAATGTAAAACAAATAGTTTTGAAACAAGCAGCAATCATAAAAAAATCAGGTTGTGACGGAATAGTTTGTTCAGCACAAGAAGCTAGAATAGTCAGAAAAAAATACAAAAAATTGTTAATTTTTACACCTGGTATAAGATTACCAGGTGACAATTCTAATGATCAAGCTAGAACAATGACTCCCAAAGATGCTTTCAAAAATAAAGTATCTGGGATTGTTATTGGAAGATCGCTGACAAGAGGTAATATAAAAAATAATACAAAAAGACTTATAGATCATTTAAATTAATGGTCAAAGATTGTAAAATTTGTGGAATTTCAGATATAAATATTTTAAATTTTATTATTAATCATCCTTATTCTCCGAGATTTATTGGTTTTATTTGTAATTACCCTAAGAGTTCAAGATATATAAAACTTAATGATTTAAAAAAATTGTTAAATGTTAAAAAAAATAAAAGTGAATTTGTTGCAGTTTTAGTTAAACCTAACAATGAATTTTTAGAGGAAATTAAAAATTTACCTTTTGATTATTATCAACTGTATGACTGTTCTTTAGAGCAAATAAAATTTATTAGACAAAAATATCAAAAAAAAATTATTACTGCTATAACAATTAAAGATAAATCTGACGTTAATGAGTATAAGTTATTTTCTGATGTAACAGATATTTATTTGTTTGACAGTAAAGGATATGAAAAAAGTCAGGGATTTAATCATGATTTTATTAAAAATATTAAACTAGACAAAGAATTGATGTTAGCTGGTAACATTAAATTTGATGACGATCTAAAAAATTATAAAAAAATTGCTGATTTTTTAGATTTATCTGGAGGCCTGGAAACTTCTGGATTAAAAGATATATCCAAAATAAATATTTTTTTAAATAATATAAATAAAATTAAAAATGAAAATTAAAAAAAAAATTCCATTAATTGACCAACATGACCGTTACGGTTTTTGGGGTGGTAAATTTGGAGGAAGTTTTATTCCTGAAACTTTAAAAAAACCTGTAGAAGATTTAACAAGCGAATTCTCAAAATTAAGAAATAATAAAAAATTTTTAAGAAAAAGAGATTATTATTTCAAAAATTATATAGGATCACCTACTTCATTTATTAAATTAGATAATTTGTCTAATCATTTGGGAGGTGCTCAAATATGGGCTAAAGTTGTATCTGAAGCTAATGGTGGAGCTCATAAAATTTATAATGCAACTATTCATGCCTTAATTTGTAAAGCTATGGGAAAAAAATATATAGTTGGAGATACAGGTGCTGGTTATGCTGGAAAAATGTTGAGTATGGCTGCTAAAAAATTTGGTCTAAAATGTAAAATTTTCATGGGTGCAAAAGATATTAAAAGACAAAAACCAAACTGCGATGCAATGAGAAAAAATGGTGCTGAAATAGTCCCTGTATACTCTGGAAGTCAAACTTTAGTTGATGCAGTAAGTGAGTGCATGAGATATTGGGTATCTAACTGCGATACTACACATATGTGTGTAGGAAGTACTGTTGGACCGAATATTTTCGTAAAGATTTGTGGCTGGAGTACTGCACAAATTTCTAGAGAATTAAAAATACAAATTAAAAAAGAATTCAAAAAAATTCCAAATAAAATTAAATTAATTAATTGTGTTGGTGGTGGAAGTTCAGCTTATGGCTTTTGGAGTGAATTTATAGATTTTAATAAATCTCAAATAGAGTTGATTGGTGTAGAGGCGGGGGGTCCAAAAAAATCGAAACTTCATGCTGCTCCTTTAAGTAAAAATGCTAAAATTGGAATTTTGCATGGTGCAGCTTCTTATGTTTGTCAAAATAATGAAGGTCAAATAAATGATACTGAGTCTATAAGTGCTGGATTGGATTATCCGGGTGTAAGCCCAATACATTGTTTTTTAAAAGATACAAAACGAGCTAGATATACTTATGCAACTGATGAAGAGGCACTTAATGCATATGTCATGGTAACTAGGTTTGAAAAACTTAATCCAAGTTTAGAGCCCAGCCATGCATTTGCAGAAGCAATTAAAATTGCTCCAAAATTAAATAAAAACACAATTATAATTGTAAATTCCTGTGGTGATGCAAAAAAAGATAGAGATATCTTAAAAGAAAGATTGGGTAAAAATTAATGAGTTCATTAATTAATAAAGTTTTCTTAGATACGAAAAAAGAAAATAGACCAGCTTTGCTTACTTATACTGTAGCTGGAGATTATACCAAAAAAAAATCCTTAGAAATATTAAGATCAATTTCTAATTATGCAGATATTTGCGAATTAGGTTTTCCACATAATACCCCCATAGCTGATGGAGGACAAATACAAACTAGCGCTTATAGAGCAATCAAAAATGGTATTAAAATTAATGACGTATTTTCAATTGCAAAAAACTTTAAAAATATAAAAAAAACCAAACCAATTATATTGATGGGTTATTATAATATGATTTATCAGTTTAATGAAAATAAATTTTTAGAAAAATGTAAAAAATCAAAAGTTGATGGTTTAATTGTTGTTGACCTACCTTATCCTGAAAATAAAAATTTCGCCTCAAAATGTAAAAAAAAAGGAATTAATTTTATTCAGTTAGTTTCACCAACCACATCTCAAATAAGATTAAAAAAAATCATAAAGGACTCACATGACATGATTTATTACATAAGTATGTTATCTACTACAGGTGGAAAGCTCAAAGTATCACCAAAAAAAATATTAGAAAAATACAATAAAATTAAAAAACATAATAACTCAAAAAATGTTGTAATTGGCTTTGGAATTACTGAAAAAACAATTAAATCTCTCAAAAAAGCTGATGGTTTGGTGGTTGGTAGCGCAATTTGTAAAGAAATCTCTAAATCAATTGAAAAGAGACAAAATGCCGTCACAAATGTAACTAATATTGTTAGGAGATTAAAAAATAAAATTCAATGAACTGGATAACAAAAATTATTAAGGCAGGCGAAAAAATTAAAACTGCTATACGTGAAAGAGCTACGAAAGAAGATATTGCAAAAAGCGACTGGACTTCTTGTTGTAAAGGTCCAATTTTAAAAAA
>MDSV01051827.1_pt1 | contig 10449 bp, 4 predicted proteins | sample 810851 | NCBI WGS metagenome assembly MDSV01 (sample SAMN05326640, study PRJNA326480) | marine metagenome | isolation source: seawater | place: Atlantic Ocean: North East | collected 2012
ACATGGAGTCGAGAAACTTGCACAGATGTGCTGGGTGTTCTTGATGTCGCTAAATCACAACCAAATGGCCTACGCTGCTATTGTTTCGACTTTGATTTTCGGTTCCATTTTCGTTGGTCTTTCTGGATACTTCCAAACCAGTGAGGGGATCGGTGGTTATGAGAGCGCAGCAGAAGACGACTTGTTTGGTAGCGGCACTGCGTTAGGAACCGCAATCGATACTGATGGCGATGGTCTGTCAGACGTTCTTGAAAACACTCAATATGGAACAGATCCAGAAGATCCGGACACCGATAAAGATGGCATGAGTGATGGTTGGGAAGTAGACCACGGCCTGAATCCTCTGGACAATGGCGAATCTGAGGACTTACTCCAAGATCCGGGCGAAGCTGACACCGAAGACGCCAACATCGCCAACGAAACAGATTCCTGGCCAGACCCAAGCCAAGGGCCAAATGGAGATCCTGACCGTGATGGTTTGATCAACAAAATTGAGGAAGAACTTGGTACTGACCCTCAACGCTCTGACACTGACAATGATGGGCTCAACGACCGTTGGGAGTCACTTTACACCATGACCGTTCAAACTCCTGGCGGCGATGTGACCCTCTTCGACCCACTCAACGGAAACTGGGATTGCTTGCTCCTCGATCAGGCTATGGAGGACACCCTTTCGACACGATTCAATGGCGAAGGTGATGTTGCAGATTGGGATGATCTTGCCAATTCACTTGGAGCACATTCCTGTGACATGGTCCTCGACACAGATGACGATGGACTTGCAAACTTCGAGGAAGAAACATTCGGAACAAACCCAACTGCACGTGATTCGGACATGGACTTGATCGACGACATTATTGAAGTGTCAAACGTATCCGTGGGACTCTTTGTTGGTGTTGGTGAAAACTGCAACATCCCACTGCTTGAATCAGTCACTCGAACAGCGCCATTCCAAGACCAAGACCGGTCTTGGTTCATGATGGACATGGACGGTGATGGGCTTCTCAACGGACCTTCTGACTGGGATACCGATGGTGATGGAATGCCAGATGGATTCGAATTCTGCTATTCGAATGTTCTCGACCAACCGAACAATAACGCTCTCGAAACCCTGAATCCAGCAAACGCCTCTGATGGCTACGGCGATTGGGACGAAGATGGAATGAACAACTACGAAGAATACCAAGTGGCGAACATCTTTGGCCCTACGAACTTCACTTCCCCATGGCGCATGGATACCGACCTTGATGGCATGCCTGATGGCTGGGAATCAACGAATGGCCTTCATCCAAGGGATGGTGCAAACGGAGACCTCGACCCAGATCACGATGGCTGGGATGCAGATGGCGATGGCGCTGTGCGATATGAAACTCTTGAATTCACAGCTGTTGTCATTGGTATCGATGTTGTGGAAGACCAATGGGTTGACGCCAATTCAACAGTGGCAAGAGCACAAATTACTCTTGCAGGTGGAAACAAGCAGACCATTCCTATGGTAGCTCCAGTTTCTGGCTATGTCTATGAGATTCACGTTTCGCTGGGAATGGCTGTTGAATCACGACTTTTCACATGGATGGAAATTGTCGAACCCGAGGAACAATTCACCAACTTGATGGAATACAATGCCCGTGATAGGGATGGAGACGGCATCATTGACGGCCGTTCCACAGACCCCCTGAATCCTGACACAGATGGTGATGGACTCATTGACGGTATTGAGGTCATGGGTTGGGAAATTCTTGTTGTGAACAACGGTGTTGTACGAACGTGGGTCACATCAGATCCCGGACTCTTTGACACGGATGAAGACGGACTTTCCGATTACACAGAATTCGCAACCGTCTGTACTGGCGGCTCAAATGCGTCAAACCCCGACACCGATGGTGACGGTCTTGGTGACCAAACAGAAGCGCTCGCAGGTTTCTCTTGGGAAGGAGTTGCTTACTTCACAAGCCCATGCATGTTTGATACCGATAACGATGGACTAGAAGATGGAGAAGAGGTCATCGCTGGCAAGGATAATTTCCTCACACATGCTAACAATTCTGACACAGACAACGATAGCCTCATCGATGGTAATGAAGTTCTCTTCGTGCCACGTCCGTTCCAAAATCCGACCAACCCACTCATCAACGACACTGATGCAGACGGGATGCTTGACGGTTGGGAGATGCAGGTCAAATCCACTGAAGATAACACCAATTCTCACAGCCTTTGGGTGGCCACATCAACATGGGAACGACCCGGTTGTGTGCCATCACAAACCAGTGATTGCACCATGAATCCTGGCGGATATGTCTGGCAAAACAACCTTGGTGGTTTCGTGATTGAGCCGAAGTACCAAGTTTCTGAAATGAACCTCACAGGCTTTTCCATGCCAGAAAATTCATTCTGTTCATGTAATGGTCGCTGGGCATTAGATCCATCCCTCGATTCACTGAAAGATGACACGTACGACATCGACAATGATTCCTTGGCAAACGGAGCAGAAGCGCCAGACAAGTGGAACACAAACCCGGTGGACGATGATACAGATTCCGATATGCTGCCTGATGGCTGGGAGGTTTACTACTCAGGTCTTGCTCTTGAAGCAGGACTGGTTGACAACGCCTCTGTGAGTGCTTATGGTGCGCGTGGTGTCCTTGATCCATCGATGCCAGACAGTGACTTAGATGGTATTCTTGACGGGTTAGAAGACCCTGACGACGATGGTTTGAATCGCACTGGACTGGTTAAGAAATACTGCCCTGGATACAATGACACAACGAATTCAGAGTGCAACATCGACCCAGATTCTCCAGACGGACAGAAATTTTACGACAACCTTGAGAATTACACCAACTTTGAAGAATTCCAAAACGGAACCAACCCAATCAGCAACGATACTGATGGAGATGATTGGAATGACGGTCCAGAAGTCTACTACCAAGACCATGACAATGACGGTATGGCCACTGGATGGGAATTCCACTTCAAGTTCGATCCGTTCGATGCAGCGGACCGTATGGTTGACCAAGATGGTGATGGGCACGTGAACTACTGTGAATACAAGTGGGATACGAACCCACGTGACCCAACCAGCTTCCCTGGCCAAGGTGAATTGTGCGATCCATTCGCTCAATGAGCAAGAATCAGGACGAACATATCGGCCTAAGATTCATGACTGAAGGGAGCCGAGAGTCTACCATGAGCAGGCTTTTTGCATCACGTGCATCGCTTGTCTCCGTCGTGTTCCTTCTAATCACTGTGGCCATAACACCCTCAATCACATCTGCCTCTGAGTCTGGGAATAGTGTCACGGAATTTGAATTCTACCAAAATAACGGTCATAATGCTAGTGAAATATTATCGCTCAATGGTACTGCGAATATAGCCCTTCAACAGGTCGAGTGGCAAATCGTTGAATTTGGTAATGGGTTGAATGAGAGCGGACTAAAGAGTGGTGACTATCTTACGAGCGTGACTCCATCAGGCGAACAGCACTGGAGTTGGACACTGGTTGTCGATGTGAGTGGAATGAATTGCACATGTGTGCTAGAGGTGTATCTTTCAGAATCGGATGGCAGCACACCAATCGCAACGATTGTTTTGTATCTTGGTCATTCAAATCACTATCCAGTCCTTCATCATCGCGAAACTCTCAGCGAACCAACCTTCCTTCTCACTACCGGCAATCTTGTTGTAGATATTGATGCGATATCCCCCTTGGGTACGCTCGATGATTCTGTGCTCAATGTTCGTGTCTGTGAAGCCCCCAATTCGGTGTGCTTGAAAGAAGCACAGCCAATAAAACTGAATTCCAGTATCTCAAATCACCTCCAGTTGCTTTTCAACGCAACTACGTTTCCTCTAGACGATGGGTTTTGGATGTTTTCCATTCTTCTTGAGGACAGAACCCTTACAGCATCGAATGAGGTTTTCTTCATTGTTCAAATCGATCGACAAGCACCATCTGTTATGCTTAGCAATTCGATTACTGACGAGTCACATTCAATGACTGATGATCTGAACCTCGTCGCCGAAGGAACAGTCTATGAACACGAAGAAGTGCTTTTTACTGCAGAAGTGAGTGATGGATATCAAGGTGGATCTGAGGTGCTCACATGGTCGAAGATCAATCCAAGTGGTCAACAATCTGCATTTGCATCTGAATCATTCATTACAGAATCTAGCGTTTCACTTTTGCCAGATGAGGCAGGAGAATGGACAGTTGTTCTTCTCGTTAGGGATTCTGCAGGACACCTCATTCGAACCACTTCCACCTTCATGGTTGAGAATTCACCACCCAGCGCTCATCTTGCTCTTGACGGTCTCGAGATACAACACCAAGATACCATCGTTGTTCCAAACACTGAAACTTGGCTCCTCAACGCAAGTAAAACAATCGATACACTGAACGATCAAAATGGACTGCTCTACCGATGGTATGTTGACGGAGTGATGGTTCAAACTGGAGGCACAACGTTCGAATCCTCAAAAATAAATGCTTCAGGAACCTATGAGATGATGCTCATTGTTTTGGATGATGATGGAGCGAACAGCACAATTGCGTTCTCAATGACAGTGCCCCAAGACGTTGTTTCAGGTTCAGAAGATATGCTTGGTGGCAACCTATTCACAATAGCGCTTGTTTCTATTATTGCAATTGCTGGCTTTTTGATGGCCAGGATGGGTGCAACAGAGCAAGAAACTTCATTGCCAAAGTGGCAACGAAAAAAGGATTGAGTACAGTCGTTTGATACGATTTTCCCTCCTTTGTATCCACGCCGAGGGCAACGATTGAAGATGGTGGGCCGTTTGGAAGAACCATGTACGATGCTGCGTTGGAACTCATTGGGGCAGAACCTCAACCAATATCCAATGAAGAATACAGTCGACGCGTAGACCGGTTAACCGCCCAACTGCGCCCTGATGATTTGTTAATTATACCAGCTTCACAAGCTGCTGTTCACTCGAATGATGTCCATTATCCATACCGCACACAAAGCGATTTGCTGTACTTGGTTGGTTGGGATGAACCAGATGCCCTGCTGACTGTTCAGAATGTCGATGGAACTTGGATTCGCACCCTTTTCGTACAACCAAAGGACACATTAAAGGAAATCTGGGAAGGACGTCGACCTGGGATTGAAGGAGCGTTGAATGGATGGGCTGTCGATGCTGCCCACTCGTGTGACGACCTCGAGGTTCAACTCAATGGAATGCTTTCTGATTCGAAACGGGTCTTGCTGCGAACTGGAATCCGAAGTGATGTCGATCAAATTGTTGTTCGCTCGTTGGAACGAAGGGACCGTGCTCGCCAACACTTCGGAACAGGCCCTGTCACCATTGAAGACCCGAGTGCAAGAATTGCAGAACTGAGACTTCGGAAATCCGCTGCTGAGATTGAACAGATGCGATTTGCATCCGATGTCAGCAGCGTCGCTCATGTTGCTGCAATGCGAAATACAAAACCCGGTCGAATGGAATATCAACTACAAGCTACGATTGAGGGCTTCTTCGTTTATGCAGGTGCCTCAGGCTGGGCTTACCCTTCCATTGTTGGATGTGGTGACAACGCTACCGTCTTACATTACCATCAAAACAACGATGTGTGCGAAGACGGGGAAGTCATCCTCATTGACGCTGGCGCAGAATACCGTGGATATGCAGCAGATATCACTCGATCGTGGCCAATTAATGGCACATTCACAGAAGCACAACGAGAAATCTATCAGTTGGTCCTCGATGCCCAACTCGCTGCCATCGATAAGTGCCGCCCTGGTCTACCTTACAATGCACCTCATGATGAAGCACGTCGTGTCTTAGCAGAAGGCCTCATTGAACTGGGCGTTATTACGCAAAGCCTTGAACAAGCATTGGACATGGAAACTGGGGACCTCAAGAAGTGGTATATGCACAACACTGGGCATTGGATCGGTCTTGACGTCCACGATGTTGGTGTTTACAAACCAAATGGCGAACCACGCCTGCTCGAGGAAGGCATGGTGTTGACTGTCGAACCCGGCCTCTATTTCGGTGACTGGCGTCCAGATGTGGATTGCCCAGAGCGATATGCAAATCTAGGTATTCGAATTGAAGATGACGTTCTCGTGACAGCCAATGACCCTGATGTTCTCACAGCATCCTGCCCAAAAACGATTGAAGAAATTGAGCAGATTACTGGCACACCATTCTGAGGGAAACGCATGGAGTGGAACCACATTTTGCGACGTCAGTCGTTTTGGTCGAGGGAAACCGCTGATGAACTTCGCTTGACTCCAGAGGAGGGTCTTGTCCTCTACAACGATGCACCCCTACACCAACTGATGACAGCCGCCCACCAGCGACGAATTGCCATGCATGGTCCTTCAAAAGTCACTTATCTTGTAGATCGAAACATCAACTACACCAATGTATGTACTATCAATTGTCAATTTTGTTCATTTTACCGTCCGCCTGGTCATGATGAAACCTACACTCAATCTTTCGAAGAAATTTCAGGCCGAATTGAGGCTTTAGAAGAAATCGGTGGCGTACGAATTCTCATGCAGGGTGGAGTCAACCCCGAACTCCCGTTCGAATGGTATGAGGAACTTCTCTCCCATATTCGTTCCAATCACCCGAGCATTGCTATTGACTGCTTTAGCCCAATTGAAATTGAGGGTATCGCTGAAGTCAGCGAATTATCCACACTCGAGGTCTTAACCCGCCTGAAGGCAGCAGGTATGCATGGTCTGCCAGGAGGTGGTGCAGAAATGCTGGTTGATGATGTGAGAAAAGATGTATCGCCTAAGAAAGGTCTTCCTGCAAATTGGCTGCGTGTGATGGAAGAAGCACAGAGTCTCCATCTGACAACAAGCGCCACCAATGTCATCGGCTTTGGAGAATCCAATGAACAGCGGATTGAACACATGCACCGCTTACGTACACTCCAAGATGCATCCCTTAGGGATTTTGGAATCGGCTTTACATCCTTCATTGCGTGGCCTGTGCAACTCGAGACAAACAGCTTCGGCCGGCGCAATCGGGGTACAAACCGTGTCACATTGGGAGCAGGATCTTCGGAATACTTGCGGCATGTCGCTGTTTCTCGGTTGTTCTTAGACTCAATTCCAAGCATCCAATCATCGTGGCCTACAATGGGAATTAAAACCGCTCAAATGGCCTTATTTGGTGGAGCCAATGATGTCGGGTCAACAATGATGGAGGAAAATGTCGTTTCTGCTTCAGGAACAACGAAGTTCAGTGCGAGTGAAAAAGAACTTCAGCATGTCATTCGACGAGCAGGCTTTGTTCCACAACGTAGGGACAGTGATTACGTCTTGCTAGAAACCCCAATCCTGAATGAAGCTGAAGGGAATGTACCTTCACCGGTTCCAGTTCAATCGTGATCATTCAATGTCGGTCGAATTGTAGAATACAATCCAAATTTCTGCATGAATGTTTCTTTGCCCGTTTCCAATGCCGTCTGATGGGACATATTCTTGTCCGTTCAACAACCCTTGGTAGGTCAAGTGGTTATTAGCGCCAGTAGTATCAACCCACGATGTGATATCGTGTGTCCATTGTTTGACATCTTGTCCTGCACACCATCCCGCTCTTCCAAACGGCCACGAACCAAATTGGTTGGCGACAACGCCATTCGACACTTCATTTTCACAACCTTCATTAGAACTTACAATTGGGTGCCACTCATATGTCGAATAACCATTCATAGAATAGTGATGTTCATGGTCGCAAAATTCTGCACAGTTCGCATTATCCTGTCCAAAGCCATGACCGGTAATTGTTGCGACAATCTCAACTCGTGTTGCCCAAGATGGCACGGTGAAATTGAGTTGTCTCGTGTAGATTGATTCGTCGTTGTATGTTCCATCGAATTGCCCCCCAGTGAATGCAAACGTTGCTTCATCTCCTCGTTCATTCGAACCCCAATCACTGAACAACAAGGTAATGGTAAGGTCGCCTTTGTTGGCACCTCGATACTTGAACGTCCTATTATCATCATTCTCAAGCATGAAGAGGTATGGTGAAATGTCAGTCAGCCACTTCCCTTCTCGACCGTACGTTGTAATCCATCGCATGAATTCTGTACCACACGATGAAGCGTTATCACGATCGCAAATTCTGAGATTTGCCTCGTAATCCCACTCATGACAGCCACCATAGGACCCGTCTGATTTTTGGTATCTGTTTGAACGCTCATCACATGCATGTTCATGGTAGACTTCCAGCGTGTCATATGTGGTTAAATTCGATGGGAATTCAGCAGATTGTGCAGATGTGAAACCTCCACCCCATCCGCCAGAGTGTCGATCGAAGTCCCAAAGTGTGACCTCCTCGATGGCGGGATCACTTCTTCGTATTTCCACAGGGAACTCGGCGTTCCATTGATGTGGTTCGTGAATCAGGTGCGTAGGGTCATTTGATTGTGACGTCCACGCATAGAGAGAGCCAGTTTCTCGTGCCTGTTGGAACCGATCAATCCCCATGTATCGAGGATTGTTGAAACTCGTAATCATATCACCAATACCTCCGCTAAGGGTTCCGGCTCTTTGGTCGATGTAGTGGATACGGTCTGCCCACAATTGCTCTTCATCAGGGTTTAACGCATTTTCAACAGCGGCTTTTTGATTGATCACATCGTTGTGGTATGTGGTATCGAATGAACCATAGAACAGGTGAACATTGTTGGGAAGAGCACGGATGAAGGGGCCGGGGCTTTGTCCCCAGGTTCCAGCATTCGAGTTTCCGGAACCATCAGTGTACTTGAAGAGGAAAAAGTAGATGTCGTAGCCGGTCCATTGTTGTTGGAAATAAAACGTCCCATCTAACGTTGGTAGTGAGAAATGTGGAACGGTTTGCAGCGGCCCATTGAGGCTTGAAGCTGTTTGCCATGACACAGGTAATTGTACGACAGCACAACCAGTTTCGTCGATAGTCCATCGGTTTGGAGAATTTGGACATACATCGTTGTTCGCCGATACTCCATCGCCATCAATGTCAGCACAGCCAACTTCGTTGACAATCAAACCTTCTGGTGTTCCTTCACAAACATCCTCGGCATCATTGACGCCATCGGAATCACTGTCTCTTTGAACGGCTGCACAACCAAATTCGTCAACGTCTGTGGCATTGGCGGGAGTGCGAGGGCAAAGATCGAGGGGGGCACCCGTGGCATTGACATCTTCGACATTATCATTGTCGTCATCGTCATCTTCTGAGGCATCTGCGCAACCATCATTGTCGAAATCAGTATTTGTGTCTCTTAGCCATGATGTGAAACCTTTAGGACAAAGGTCCACTTCGTCAAGTGCACCATCGTTATCGTCATCATTGTCCTCATCAAGGTCGAGGCATCCATCCCCATCCCAATCGGTGTACAAGGTAGAGCTCCAACCAACCCGACCATATTGACAAGAATCGTCAACATCGAGAACACCATCATTGTCATCGTCTTCGTCATCATCAGCATCATGACACCCATCAGAATCAAAATCTGCATCAGGAGAACTAATCCAACCGAGGGAATTTGGACAAAGGTCATGCACGTCTAACACGCCATCATTGTCATCATCATCATCTTCGTCAACATCGCGACAACCATCATTGTCCTTATCCGTATTTTGATTTGACTTCCATCCCTCAGCCTCACCTATTCCATTTGGACAACGGTCGGTAGTATCCTGGATTCCGTCACCATCAGCATCCGCACCGCCACCCTCCAGCATGACTAATGTCCCTGTTGTATCAGAAAGTTGAGTGAACTTTCCGCATGTGGCAATTGTAGTCACCGTCATCGTATCTTCAATTTCTGTGAAATCAAGGAGGACCTTCCATGAGCCATCTTCCTTGATTGTGATTGAACCACTGCTACCATCAGAAACCGAATATTCCATCGCACATGTATCCAAATCTTGATGCTCCACAGACCCTTCAAACCAGAGCAGGTTGGGTTCCTCAAGTAGTTCTCGCACTGGGGCGTTTAACACCGGAGCTTGGGCAACAGGTTCCACAACCTCAATAGTGTGCACAAGGGATGAGACTATTGGGGCAATCGCGTCCTGTTCTACAGGTTCAATACCCACATTCACGGTATAGTTTCCTAGCATAGATGGTAGAAACTCAAGAGAAAAACCCTGCATAGTTTGTGACCAACCGTAGGCTGATACTTGATCGAAATCGGGTGTGACAATTGATGGAGTCAATGCCCAATCTTCACTTTGGAATTTAATTTGAAGAATGATTGGAGTACCATCGAGTTCGATTGTACCCGGTGGAGAAATCCATTCGACCGTTGGTTCTTCGAGTACGATGGGTTGATCGATGACTTCGGGCTCTTCAGGCTCGACTGCACCGAAACACCCAGCAAGTCCGAGCAACGCGACGAGAAGCAGTGCAGGCAAGGCCGGTCGATTCATGATGTGGCTTAGCCTTGGCCGTCTTTCAATGTGTCGCGTTCACAAT
>MDSV01180131.1_pt1 | contig 10449 bp, 8 predicted proteins | sample 810851 | NCBI WGS metagenome assembly MDSV01 (sample SAMN05326640, study PRJNA326480) | marine metagenome | isolation source: seawater | place: Atlantic Ocean: North East | collected 2012
ATCCACAGCATGCCGCTGCCTACACGTGCGTACTGACCCTGCCTTGGCTGTACGGTAGATTTGGCGACAGCGAGGAGGGCCAGCACGAGGCAAAAAATGGGCAGTCCGAGCCGCCAATGCCACTCTGCCCGATGCGCTGGAACGGCCAATAAATCAGATGTTGCTAGGGCTTCGATGTCGCGCACCTGTTCCAGCACTGGGGCGCTATCAATGCTGATTTGTAGCTCTGCAAAAGACATGGTTGCAAAGCCCGCGCTGCCCGCACTGCCGACATAGCGGCGGCCATTTTTCAGCGTCAGAGTCTGCCGCCCCTGAGCATCCGCTTGGCTGCGTTGGCCTTGCTCTGCCCATACCGTCATCTGTCGACCATCGGCCATTTGGCGCTGAATAAACACGTCAAGAATGGTTTGGTTATCGTCGGCCAGCGCATTGCTGTAGGTCACCTGTTCGCCGCCATTTTCGATGCGGAAAATTCCGGGCTGAAGCAGGCTCAGGCCGATACGCTTTTGCAGCAGCAACAGTTCCTGTTCAAGGGCGAACTTTGCCTTTGGGGTAAGGCTGATGGAGGCAATGCCGACGATTGAGCTCACCAGTAAAATAACCGGCAGCAGCCATATCAAAAGGGTACGCGTGTGCAGGCCGCCGCTGCGCAGCACGCTCATTTCCTGACTGGAATAGAGCCTGCCGAGCCCCATCAGCAGGCCGATATACAGTGCAAAGGGCAGCACTACTTGTATGAGTTCCGGCATGCGCAGCAGCACGATATAGAACACTCTGTCCGCTGGGATATTGCCAGCAGCGGCTTTTTCCAAAAATTGAATCAGCCGGTCACCGAGCGCAATGGACAGCAGGATGCTTAAGGCAACAAGGAAAATACCCAAGACCTGTCGGTTGATGTAGCGAGCACCCACAGGGGGGTAAAACAAGCGCATACGGGTGTCCTTAGACAGCAGACGGCAAAGGCTAAGAGTTTGCACTGATATGGTTATGGAGCAAAGTTCTAGAGGGTTGCTAGGCATCGCTATGTATCAAGGGCACAATAGCGCGCTGAAAAGACAAAGAACGAGGAATAATTTTGAAAGACGAGACATTGGCGGTGCATGCAGGCTATACCACTGACCCGACTTCACACGCAGTGACCACGCCCATCTATCAAACCGTGGCCTACGAATTCGACAACGCCCAGCATGGCGCGGATCTGTTTGACTTGGCAGTGCCTGGCAACATCTACAGCCGCATTATGAACCCCACCTGCGATGTCCTAGAGCAACGCATCGCTGCCTTAGAGGGCGGTGTTGGGGCGCTCGCGGTTTCGGCAGGCAGCGCGGCTATACACTACGCAATTATTAACATCGCCCAAGCTGGCGATAACATTGTCACCGTACCTCAGCTGTACGGGGGCACCTATACGCTCTTTGCGCATATGTTCCCGGACCTTGGAATCGACGTGCGCTTTGCCGCTGATGACTCGGTTGAGGCGCTGGAAGCGCTGGTGGACGAAAACACCAAGGCCGTTTACATGGAAACCATTGGTAATCCGGCTGGCAACATTGTTGATATTGCGGCGGTTGCTGAGATGGCGCATCGACACGGTGTATGCACGATTGCCGACAATACAGTCGCCTCGCCATCGCTGCTTAAACCTATTGAGCATGGTGTGGACATTGTCGTGCATTCGGTTACCAAATACATGGGCGGGCATGGCACCACGCTAGGTGGTGTGATCGTAGATTCAGGCAAGTTTCCATGGGCAGAGCATGCACAGCGCTATCCGGGCCTGAATCAGCCCGAAGCCAGTTACCACGGTGTGGTTTATACCGAGGCTTTTGGACCGGCGGCCTATATCGGGCGAGCACGCACGGTGCCGCTGCGTAATACCGGCGCAGCATTGTCTGCCCAGAGCGCGTTCCAATTGCTACAGGGCATTGAAACACTACCGCTGCGCATGGAGCGACACTGCGAAAACACCATGGCGGTGGCTAACTACCTGCAGTCTCACGACAAGGTGGAATGGGTGAGCTATGCCGGTCTGCCCGAGCATCCCCACCACGCGCTGGCGCAAAAATACATGAACGGCACGGCCTCAGGCATTATGACCTTTGGGGTTAAGGGTGGTTTCGCCGCTGGGGTGAAATTTTACGACGCGTTGGAGCTTTTCAAGCGTCTGGTCAACATTGGCGACGCCAAGTCCTTGGCATGTCACCCGGCGTCGACTACGCACCGTCAGCTCAGTGAGTCTGAGCAAGCAGCGGTGGGCGTGGCACCCGAAGCCATTCGGTTGTCCGTGGGTATCGAGCATATTGACGATATCATCGCCGATCTTGAGCAGGCGCTGGGCCAAGCCTAGGTGAGAGCCTAAGTAAGGTCCTAAGTGGAGTTCTTAGACAGCCAGCGCTTCGGCGCACCCTCAGACCAGTGTGATAAGCGCTAACAGGGTGCGTGACAGCTCGGCCAAAAAGCTCAGTAATGGCAGCCCCATCAGGCTGCCGACGACGAGCGCTAGCAAAACCATGGCCCCATAGCGGGCGTTATAGAGGCGATACACCCGGGCTATCTTGCTCGGCAGCAAATGCGGCGCAATGTAGTGCCCGTCCAACGGGCCTACGGGCAGCAGGTTAAAAATCATCAACAGTAAGTTAATTTGCGCCAGCAGCGTGAAAAACACCTGTGCTGCGAGGTTTTGCCAGCCCGCATTCCAAGCCAGCACAAAGGCATTCCAGCATATGAGGGCGAGCAGTAGATTCATCGCCGGACCTGCGGCAGCGACCCACAAATCTGCTCGTTTGCTAGTGAAGTTGGCTGGGTTCGTAGGCACCGGCTTGGCAAAACCAAAACCCACCACAATCACCATGAGCAGCCCCATTGGGTCAATATGCGCAATTGGGTTTAAGGTAATGCGGCCAGCGCGCTCAGCTGTTGTGTCACCAAACCATTTAGCCACCAGCGCATGACCCAGTTCGTGCACGGTCAGCGACAGCACTAAGGCAACGATTAACAGGGTAAATACGGCATAATCGCCGCGCCAGAGAAGTTGCAACATATGAAGCCTGCGAGAGTATGGTGGCGGAAAAACAACTTTGTTAAGGGTGAGTATGCCTCAAGGTGCGGTTCAAGTAGATTCCTCTGTGAGATGGTGTCGGCTCGGCGGTGTTGTTAACCAGGGGCCAAGGTTTGCGGGTTTGATTCTGATGAGTATCTGATGTCTTGGAAGCTGCGCGTTTGGCGTTTTGTTGATGGTCGGCCCAGCCACGAAAAGCAGACCGCAGGTCTGTTGCAAGGCCTGCAAGAATGTTTGCCGATCCACGCGGGAGCCGAGGCGAGCCTCGATGCCCGTGACATAGCCCTTGCCGACCATGGCAGGGATCTCGCTCGACTGTGGCAAGATCCCGGCGATGCACCCGATTTGCTCATAGGCGCTGGTCGGCGTACCCACTGGCCTATGGCACAGGCGCGCTGGCACTTGGGCAGCCGGGCAGTGCTGTTGATGAAACCGAGGCTGCCAAGCCTTTGTTATGACCTCGCCTTGGTGCCAGCCCACGACAGTCTTTGGTCGGAGCGCAAAGTGCTGCGCACCTTGGGCAGGTTGGACCCCGCAGAGGCGGGGACAAAGGACCCAACTCGGGGCGTTATTTTGCTCGGGGGCGCGAACTCACACTTTCATTGGCACGAGCAAGAGGTTGCGGAATCGGTGAGGCAAATTGTCTTGCGCAGTCCTGCTGTGCAGTGGCAAATCTCTGACTCGCCACGCAGTTCTCAGCAACAGCTGACGATCTTAGGCGCCATCTTAGAGGGTTTGCCAAATGCCCGATTACATCATTACGCCGACGGACCGGCAGATTGGTTAACCACCGAGTTAGCCAGCGCTGAGCAAGTATGGGTAAGTGCGGACAGCGCATCCATGCTCTACGCAACCTTGTCTGCGGGCGCGCGGGTAGGTGTCATAGAGCTTACGAGCAAGACCCGCAGCAACAAACTGCAAGCAGGTATTGAACTGTTGCATCAGCAGCGCCGAGTAGGCTTACTCAGTGATGGCCCGGAAGCAGTTCTGCCCACTCAAACAGAGCCTCTGCGGGAGCATTACCGCTGCGCCGAGTGGATTTTGCAGCATTGGTTTTGCTCGCCCGTTAGCTCAGCACCCCGTTGGCGCTAAGCTCGGCAATGCTCGCATCGTCCATGCCCAGCCAGTCTTTGAGAATTGCCACATTGTCTTCGCCCACGGCCCGAGTGCGTTGGTAGTCGTCGCATGGGGTGGTGTCAAACTGAATCACTAGTTTGTCGATCCAAGTTGGGCCAAGGGTTGGATGTATGTCGCTCAACGGCTGCAAAAAACCGCGTTCGCGCAGCTGGGGGTCGTGCTCAACAAGGTCCACACCGTCTTGCACTATGCCTGCCGGAATACCTGCCTGCTGGCATTGGTGCATGAGTGCTGCCGCGTCCATGGTGTCGGTCCATGCGCTGATATGCTCATCCAGTTTGGTGCGGTTGGAATGGCGCGCCTGAAGACTGTGAAACAGGTCTGATTCCGTCCATGCAGGGCTACCCATCAGAGTTTTCAGCGCCAACCACTGCGTGTTATTCATACACACTAGGGCGATCCAACGCTCGCCAACCAAGGCCGCACTGGCCTCATCGGCACCGGTTTCCTTGGGCTGATCCTTGCAGCGATAGCAGCCGTGGGGCGCAATCGCGTCATAGGGTAAGTCGTTGCCGATTGGACGCGCCTTGGCGCCGTTGGCAGCGAAATCCAGCAGCGATGGGCCAATAAAGTTCACGCCTACCTCGAACTGGGAAATGTCCACCCGTTGACCGCTGCCAGTGCTGCGGCGGGCTTGCAGCGCGGCCAGCACGGCGACGGCACCATGCAGTCCGGCTTGATGATCGTTGTAGGAAAAGCCGATACCTATGTCTTCGCGGCCGGCAACCCCTGTGGTGGCGGTTAGGCCGCATAGCGCATGAATGGTGGGGGCGTAGGTCACGTATTTTGACCATGGGCCGCCATCGCCCATGCCAGACATTTGCACATAGATGACGCCGGGATTGGTTTGGCTCACTTCGCTATAACCAACACCCCAGCGGTCGAGCACGCCGACGGAGAAATTGTCGATCACGATATCTGCCTCATCGGCAAGGCGTCTGGCCAAGGCCTTGGCCGAGTCGTCGGACATTTTGAGAGCGAGAGCGCGCTTGTTGCGATTCCACATCAGGTAATAGGGGTGATGTGGGTCTTGGGCAGCAAGGGCGCGTTCGCTGGAGTTAATTTTGATTACGTCCGCGCCCATGTCGGCCAAAATGCGCGTCGCAAACGGCCCAGCAAGTACATGTGTAAAATCCAGCACCTTTAGTCCCGCCAAAGGTTTGTCGCCAGTCTGCGTGTCTGCATCAACTTCGGGCTGTGGTTGCCACTGCAAGGACTCAGCAGCTTCGGCAATGGGCTTTGCTCTTGAGCTATAAGGCCCTAGCTGCCAAGGCGTATTGCTAAAGTGATAGGGCGCGCCGGGAGAGGTGATTTCCAAGTCATCGATTTGATAGGGCACATACCACTGACGGGCCTGCAGCTGCGGGTTTTCGGCAACTTTTTCCAGCGGCAGCACCCAGCCATAGGGGGAGTGCCGCGACTGGGCCTCGTGAAACAGTGCTTCTACATCTTTGTCGGCTATCCAGCGGTTCATGATGTCCATAGAGCGCTCTATCCGCAGGCGCAGATTTTCTGGCTCCATATACTTGGGATCAATCATATCCTCGTGCACATCTTCTTCGATCCACCACATGAGCTGGGATTCGAAGTCAGGTACCGGGGTCGCCATAATGCAGCCGTTGGCGCCGGGAATAACGTCATAGGCGTCGGTCCAATGCAGCGCGCCGCGCCTCGGAAGTACCCGTCCTTCGGGCCGGTCCAGGGTTTGCTGGTAAAAGTAGAACATCAGCACATGCTCTAAGCATGAGACGAGGCATTCGTGTACCGACAGGTGGGCTGTTTGTCCCTGTCTGCGGCGGCCTGCGCTCCTGCCCGCACTCCCGCGCTGATGGTGCAGGGCGGCTAACGCCGCAACAGCTGCGTATGCGCCGGAAACCATAAAGTTCAGTTCGCCAAAATTTTTCAAAGGCGTGGTATCAACATCGCCAGTAGTAGCCGCCGCGCCGCCAAGTGCACCGGCAACGATGTCGGGTGCGAGGTAGTCGGCCCATGGACCACTGCGACCAAAAGACGATAGCTCGATGACGATTAATCCGGGATTAGCTTGTTTGGCCGCGTCAATATCTATCAGCGATGCCGTGGGGCTGTTGTCGCATAGGCAAACAATGTCTGCCGCGACAGCCAGAGTCTGCAATGTTTGGGTGGCCCCAAGGTCCGCTTCGTCGACAGTAACAAAGCTGCGGTTTGAGGCAAAAAAACTGTGCCAAAGGGACAGCGCTGCGCCGTGGTTTTGCACAAAAGGCCCGCGCTGCCGCAGCGGGTCGCCGTCAGCGCTCTCAGGCCGGATAACCTGCGCGCCTAAGTCTGCAAGTAACTTGGTGCCATAGATGCCGCGTTCGTCGGTCAAATCAATGATGCGAATATCCGCTAGCGCCATAAACTCTCTCCTCTCACCCTTGGCGCAAGACATTAGCCCACTGTGATGGTCAGAGAAAGGTCAGAATGCTATGTTGCTGAGGCGGTGAGGGGAGGGCCAATGCTAAGCTCAGAGCAAATTCAGTTCTTTAAAATCGAAGGTTACCTGATTGTGCCCGGTGCCATGGTCCCGGCGCTGTGCCAGCAGGTGAGGGAACTGATGTGGCAAGCTCTGCCACCAGAAACCGTGCTGCAACGCGAGGAAATTGCCAGTTTCACCGGCCCATTTCATGCCCAAGATGAGAGCGCCGATGAGCGCCACCTGCGGGCAGGCTATCGCTGGCTAAACCGCTTTCTTGGGGTTAACGCCGAAGTCATTCAGCTCATTTATTCAGAGTCGATTTGCGCCATGGCAGGGCAGCTGTTGGGCGGCCAGCTGCGTCAGGCCGTCGCCGACGGCCAGCCCATGGGCAGCCATGGCACTGCTTGGCCCGGTGGTCCCACGGACCCGGCCCTAGGCAATGACGGTGCGCGGGGTGTGTACTGCACACTGCCCTATGGCAACAAACAGCGTACCGAAGATGGCTGCCATACCGACGGCCACCCGTTTCAGCTCGGTGTTGTCGGTTTGCTTGACGACTGCCCTGCCGATGGGGGTGCGTTCAAGGTTTGGCCCGGCTCACACCGTCGCCTGTTCCCAACTTTTGCGCTGCGCTACGACCAGCCCCGCATACCCTACTACCCGCACTTACCGGGCTTCAAAGGCATTGCCCATAGCGCCGCTTACTTGGCCGAGCTGCAGCGGGTGATTGAAGAAATTGAACCGGTAGAATGCTATGGCGCGGCAGGTGACATTGTTTTTTGGCATCACCGGCTGGCTCATGCAGCAGGACAAAATTACAGTGAGCAGATTCGCCAAGCTGTGCTAGCGGACTTTTGGACAGCAGATCTTGATGAGCTGCGCACCAAGCCGGTAACCGTAGACATGTGGGAAGACTGGTCTCAAGCCGTACAGCGCGCTAGTGCCAGTGCCTGAAGAATAAAGACAACGAAGACAGAACAAGGATTAGGAAGTACCCCATGAGCCAAAGCACCGACAACACAAGCCAGCATCGTAACGACATGTACGGCAACATCGACTCGCGCAGTGAGGACGACCCCAACGTGTCGGCCCTTATTCCGGCGGCAACCGTGGTCTTAGTTCGACAGGGCAGCAGTGGCGTAGAAGTGCTGATGCTGCGCAAGAATTCAAAAATTACCTTTGGCGGCATGTGGGTGTTCCCCGGCGGTAAAATTGATGCCGCCGACTATCCAAACGGCACGGTGTCTGAAGACACACTGGAAGAAGCAGCCCGGGCAGCGGCAGCGCGGGAGACACAGGAGGAGGCGAGTATCACCGTCGATGCCCAAGACTATGTCTTTTTGTCTCATTGGACCCCACCTCCCGGTCAGCAAAAGCGCTTTGCTACGTGGTTCTTTGTTGCCAAGGTTGAAGGTGCGCTCGATGTCGCCATTGATGACGGCGAGATCAAGGATCACGCTTGGTTGAACCCCGCAGCAGCGCTGGCGAAGCACGCGGCTGGGGAAATTGACCTAGTGCCGCCGACTTGGGTCACCCTCTACCATTTGTCGTTAAAACCGACCGCTAATGCGGTGATAGAACACTTCCAACAAAATACGGGTATGACTTACAACACGCGGGTGGTGCCTGCAGCCAGTGGCGAGCGGGTAGCCATGTGGAAGGGCGATGCAGGCTACGAGGAATGGAATCCGGATGTTGCCGGTGAGCGTCATCGTTTGGCTATGCCTGAGGGCGGCTTCGTATTCGAAAACTCGGTCGAGAAGTATTAGGCATTTTCATTGGGGGATATATGCTAGGTGCACATCATGTTGAAAGTCAGGCGCTATGCCACGAAACCCGGCTAGGGTTCGATTTGCATCACCTCAGTCCGGTAATTGGTACCGAGGTGTTGGGTATCGACTTAGGTCGACCGCTTGGGTCAGAGATAATCGAGTTTCTGCAAGAACTGCTGGTAGAACGTAAGGTCATCTTTTTTCGTGAACAAACCATTTCCGTTGCACAGCATATTGAGTTCGCCAGACGCTTCGGGGATCTGGAAGTGCATCCCTTTACCCCCAACGATGCGTCGTACCCCGAACTTATCCATCTGGATAACGGTCCGGGGAAACCCCCATACATTAATATCTGGCATAGCGATGTGACTTGGCGGCAGTACCCGTCGCTGGGTTCAATTCTGCGCGCGCGCGAGGTACCAGAGGTCGGAGGGGACACCCTGTTCGCCAATATGGAAGCCGCCTACGATGCCTTGCCCGAAGCGACTAAGGCCCGCCTAGACGGGCTTGTTGCCGTGCACGACAACACACCCTTTCTTGAGGGTATGCGCCAACGCGGGGCGTCAGAGGATGAAATTGAGGCGCGGCGCGCCCAGTTCCCGCCGATGCGGCACCCAGTAGTGCGCACTCACCCGGTCAGTGGTCGTAAGTCGCTTTACGTAAATAGCGCTTTTACCCGTTATATTGAGGGAATGCCAAAAGCTGAATCAGATGCACTGCTAGCCCAGCTTTATCAACAGGCTAACGTACCCGACTATCAGTGTCGTTTTCGTTGGCGTGCAGATTCATTGGCGTTTTGGGATAACCGTGGTGCGCAGCACTATGCAGCCGCCGACTACTACCCAGCGGTTCGCAAGATGGAGCGAGTGACGATTATAGGAGACCGGCCGGTCTAATATCCGGGGCCAGCCACTATTGCAGCAAAGTCACAGGGCCTCGGAGTATTCGTTTCAGGCTTCAAATAGGCGCCGTGGGTTGTCGATAAAAAGCATTTCGATGTCCCGCTCGGTTGCGCCTAAAGCATGCAGTTCGGGTATCACATGCCGGTGCATGTACAGGTACTGGTCGGGATTACTTTTCTGAAAGTCGTGCTGCGCGGCAATGCTGCCGTCGGGCTGTTCATTGTGTATATGCAAACAAATGCAGTCGTGTGAGGGGCAGAGGCGCTCGCCATAGCCCATATCCATTAGCGTCTTGAGTGTGCGCGTGCGCATGTGCGGACTGACCAATCGTCCCGGATAGCGGTCGAGGCCTAGAAAACAACCTTGGTCGAGAATCCACTTCAGATACTCGGTATCAGTGGTGTCGTTGCTGTGATCGATTTTGACCTTGCCCAAGTCCACGCCTTCCTCTTTAAAGATGGCGATTTGCCGGCACGCCACATGACCGGTTGGATAGGAGTGCACCATTATTGGCACGCCGGTTTGCAGGTGAGCTCGCGCCACCGCTCTAGCCATGGTTTCTAGTGGTGGGGTGACGCCCTCAAAGTCGGCCGCGCACTTGAGCATGCCAGCCTTGATGTTGGTGCCACGGAAACCTTCGGTTAGATCTTTGATGAACTCGTCTGCCATCTGATTGGCGCCAACGCCGTGCATAAAGCGCGGCACATCTAGCCACCAACCCGTGACATTGATTAGATTCACGCCTGAGGCTGCGGCAACGGTTTGCAGCAACGCCGGGTCACGGCCTAAATCAAAGGTCGTGGCATCTAGCATGGTGTCAATGCCGTGGGCCTTGGCCTTTTTCAGGCATTCGATGGCTCGTTGTTCGCGGTTTGGTCCTAGAAGATCTGGGTAGTGGGTGGATAAACCGCTAGCCGCCACCATGACGTGTTCGTGCATGAGGGTAAAACCCAGGTCCTTGCTGTCGATCTCACCGAGCACGCTGTTAATAGTGGTCATTGTTTCTCCCTTGGTTGCCATCAGTTTAACCACACCAAATGCCCGATGGCTGGCTTGCCCTGACAAGAATCTGCCAGAAAGGCCGAGATGAGGCTAGACTGTGGCATCAACTAAAGGGAGTGGGCGTTATGCTGTCAAAAGGGG
>MDSV01126508.1_pt1 | contig 10448 bp, 12 predicted proteins | sample 810851 | NCBI WGS metagenome assembly MDSV01 (sample SAMN05326640, study PRJNA326480) | marine metagenome | isolation source: seawater | place: Atlantic Ocean: North East | collected 2012
CTGCTCCAGTAGTAGAGACTGCTCCAGTAGTAGAGACATCTCCAGTAGTAGAGCCTGCTCCAGTAGTAGAGACTGCTCCAGTAGTAGAGCCTGCTCCAGTAGTAGAGACTGCTCCAGTAGTAGAGCCTGCTCCAGTAGTGGACGACCACGCCGCGACGAAGACCTTTTTGAGAGCCCAGATCTCGAAGTACGAGGCGTCGCAGAATAAAGCGGTAGAGCCTGCTCCAGTAGTAGAGCCTAAGCCGGTTGAAGACATTGCGGAAATAGTCCGCAAAGAACGATTAATGAAATTAATAGGAGAATTGGGCGCACAGCCAGGCGAGATACCTGAGTCAATTTTTCAAAATGATCTAAAATTTGATAAAATGAATAAAGACGAATTATTTGACAAATATTGGGATTATGTTGACTTGACTTATATGGAATTCGAAAATAGCGTTTCAAGAGATGATTATCCAAATAGGGCATATTGGCATTATAAAATAAAAGATTTGGGAGAAACAATATATAACACTAATTCTGAAACCCCAATAGAATATTTGAATGAAATAAATAAATATATGAGTCCAAATAACCCTATAAAAATAAAAAAGTTAAATTCAATTGAAGATGCGCAAAAATTATGGAATAAAATGAAAACTTGGAATTTAGCTCTAAAAAACAACAAACATATATATGTTGCACCAAGTAAAGGTGGTGGATGACAGTTAGATGAAGCTAAATATTAGTATAATATTTAGCTCATTCCTATGACTGTATACTTTCGTATACATGAGTGCGCCAACGCGCAAAATGAGATAAAACATACTATATAATTTTGTATAATAACAAAAACATGTTGGAAGAATTAGGTGATACTTTAAATAACATTGTTGAATATATAAATTATGACAATTTATTGCATTTACGATTTAGTTCAATGCATTGTACCGATACACTAAAAATTATAAATAGAGGACTTGAAAAGAAATTGGACAATTATTTAATTAATGTAATCTATTCGATTGAAGAATATATTCGTTTTACCAGGAACATTTCTCCAAATGATATGGCTGGGGTATTTGAAGTTGATAGAAAAATAACAATTATTAACAAATATAATAAAAACATAAGTAAAAATCAAGTTATTTTAAAAAAGTATAACAAATTAGTTGAAAACTTTCTAAAAAGTTCAATTAATATGAAAGATGTATCTTATAATAGAGTAGAAATGGAATATTTACTTGGTAATTTATTGCAATTTAATAAAAAATTGTTATTTGATTCTAATAAGAATTTATTAAAATATTGGTTGGATGTTAATTATTTGGAAAGATTTTAAATGATTTTCAATCTTTTACCCCATTTATGATATTTTGAACATGTTTTACAATATTTATTATGATCATTTACTGGGTCAAACTGTTTATCTGGTGGTAATGGTTCTGGTAAATGTTCTGGTAGTTTAAAAAACTCCGAATCTTCTAAACCAGATGTGTTGTACCATTTTCTAAAAAGACTAGTAGAAAAGTCAGAGGTTGTGCCTAATTTATACTCACGTTTTCGTGTTCGCAATTGGTATTCTGCATTGTGAATCCAAATATCTGTATTGAAAAACGCATTTGATAAGTAATGAACGATAACTTTAGGAGGTCCTTTAAATGGAGGACTAAAAAATATCCTGCTTTTTCCCGCCATTATGGGCGCTATTAAAATGTTAAGAAATTTTTGTCCCGCATCCGTTGCATAATAATAAGCAGGTCTATTGTATGCCACTTTCGCATTTCTGATTTTCCCATTAATCTTATCTGTATACGAAACTTCAATATTATTCATATCACTTTTCTCAAGTGTCATTGGAATTGGTGAACCATCTGAACGCCTGCCCTGTAAACCATGATGAGCAAAAGGTATATGCGCTGGATCCATGAAATTATCTAAAAGCATATCCACAGAATATGGAAAATCTCTAATAAAAAAAGGTTCTTTTAAAGTGTTTAATACCGGATAATAAGTTTCTGGAAATATATCATCCCTTTGGGTCTCTTTACATGGAAAAAATCCCCACAATAAATCGTTAAAAAGATGTGTCTTTATAGCCTGCACCCCATTTGTATACGGCGGCATTTTATTCGACTGCGGAATTTTAACACAATCCCCATTTCCATTAAATTGTTGTCCATGATATGGACATTCTATGTTATTATCTTCACTAATTCTACCTTGAGATAATGGAGCTAATTTGTGAGGACACACATCTTTTACCATTGACCAAGAATTACCATTTTTCCAAACAACATAATCATCGTAACATATTTTTATAGAAAAAGGCTTTTTATTTGATATTTCAGATATTGATATAACTGGAAACCATGCCCCAGTATTTGTATATGCATAAACAAAAACAATTTGTATAAAATACAACAACTTCATATTAAATATGTTAAAGAGATATTGATTTAAATACTTATAAATGAGGATATCGTTTTTAATGAATTTATTAATAATATTAAAAGTGTGTGCATCTTTTGCACTTCGCCGCAAAGTCGCGATTGTAACAGGAGGCACTCGTGGAATAGGTTATGGTATTTCCGAAGCTTTAGCAAAAAAACAATATGATTTATTATTATCATATAATAGTGATTACGAGTCTGCAATGGATAGTTCTGAATATTTAAAAAAAAAATATAATTGTCGTGTCGAACTTTTTTCCGGTGATATTACTTTAAAATCAACAAGAAAAAAACTATTCAAACGTTATGACCTCGCTTATAAAAATAGTCATATACTTGGTGTTGTTGTTCATAATGCTGGTCAATATATTGGTGTTACATCTGGAAATTCCGATGGTTTAACAGAACCTATTAAAAATCTTGCTTTTGGTGATGGTTCTTTATTTAATCCTGATACTGATGAACTTGATATGCGTGTTATGCGATTTTATCAAAAAATGTATGGTGACGCTTACATTGATATATGTGAAAGGGCTATATGTCGTATGAAAAAAGGCGGAACTTTGATTGGAATATCATCACCCGGATGCACAACTCAATACAATCCGTCACCTGGATATGATATGCCTGGGAGTGGAAAATGTATAATGGAATATGCAATGCGATTATTTGCTTTAAGATGCGCGCCCCTAGACATTAATTGTAATATTGTAATTCCTGGTTTTACAAAAACAGAAGCATGGGATAGACTTGGTAATTTGCGCGGAACTACTGGAAATGATATAGTTGAAAAAATGGCAGAAAAATATTCACCAAATGGTTTATCAATGTCACCCGATCAAGTTGGTGAAGGCGTTGCCTTATTATGTTCTCCGGAAGGTAGACACATAACTGGTGTTAGTTTACCTATTGACAATGGTGTACATTTAAATATTTAATTAATGTGTTTGTAAATACGTTTCTTATTATGCGGCGGCGCGCTTCGCGCGCCAGCGTATAACCGAGCTTCTCCAAAACGCGAGGCCTTTCGCGCCGCCATGTTGCGCACATAGTAGCTAGTATATCTCGTCACATCAGCATTACATGTTTTACAAATATATTCATATGATGGTTTATGGTAATCACCATCATTCCATATATTAACGTAAGTATGTGTACACAATTTATAGATAATATTATTGATATTGGATATGCGCTCATCGCATGCACGGAAGCTATCGTCGTTTCCGTTCTTGTCGATGCGATGTCTTAATATATTTCTAATAATAACCAATTTCATTACTCTAAAATCATCATCAAATTCATTAATATGTTTTTGAACATCTAGTGGTAATGAGAAAAACATTCTGGAGTCACAGGTGCTTAAGATTGAAAACAATATTCTTGTTCATTTTTATGAATGTAAGGGGTTTTCATTATTAGTATAATAAAATGATAATACTTGTGACCGGTGGCACTGGTTTTATAGGTTCTCATTTATGTAAAAAATTACTGAGCATGGACCATTATGTAATTTGTTTGGATAATAATTTCACAGGTTCAATGGAAAATATTAGTGATATTATTCATCATTCCAATTTTGAATTTATAAGACATGATATTATAGATGATATAAAGTTAGAAGTAGATCAGATATATCATTTAGCTTGTCCTGCGTCACCTAAGCATTATCAATACAATGCAATTAAGACATTAAAAACGAATGTATTGGGTTCATTAAATGTACTTGGATTGGCAAAAAGAACAAAAGCAACTGTACTATTGACTTCAACATCTGAAGTCTACGGTGACCCCAATATTTCTCCACAAACAGAAGAATATAGAGGAAATGTAAGTTGTATTGGTATAAGGTCGTGTTATGATGAGGGTAAGAGGGCAGCAGAAAGTTTGTTCATGGATTATCATCGAAGTAATAATGTTGATATAAGGATCGCGCGCCTATTTAATACCTATGGTCCAAAACTTCATACTGATGATGGTCGTGTAATAAGCAATTTTATAATTCAATCTTTAAATAATGAACCAATTAGTATTTATGGTGAAGGTACTCAAACAAGATCATTCTGTTATGTAGATGATACTGTTAATGGTTTAATAGCTCTAATGAATTCTGACTATACTAATCCTATTAATATAGGTAATCCAAATGAAAAAACGATTAAAGAAATCGCCGAATTAATTATAAAAATGACAAAATCTAATTCTAAATTATCATACGAACAATTACCACAAGATGATCCAATGCAACGAAAACCTTGTATAAAAAAAGCACAAAAACTCCTTAATTGGAATCCAACAATTTCTTTGGAGAATGGTCTTCGAAAAACAATAGATTATTTTATACAAAAGTTGCACTTTGAAAATGGGTATAATTCAAGTGTCAGACCTCCTCATTGGATACATTATCCAGAATCACATGTCTGAACTTAAATTAATCTATTCTTCTATTACAAATTTGACCAAATAAGTCTTTATTGCGAACCGGTTTCGCGGGTGCCCACTGGCACTGTGCCGCCTTCGGCTCCTGTACACAATAAGCAGAATTACGAATTAATCTTTTTGGTAAAGTATTATTTTTCTCTTTATTTTCTAAATCCTTTAAACTTTGTATAAGACTATTTTTCCAATCTTCCTTTTCATTATTTGGATCATTATCAAATTTTTCTGGTAAACAACTATACAAAGCTCTTAACTCAGTTATATCAAGTCCAATAAAACTATATTTGAATTTCAAATCAGCAATATGAACATTGGCTACATCTTTCTTATCCATTCTAACAAGCCATAACGCTCGATTACGCATAATACGTGTCGCCAAAGTTTTAGATACTCCATAATTATTTAAATTAATAATGGAAGCATTTTTAAAAATATCTTCTGGTATATATTTCTTCTGTTCATTCCGTGCCTCAGCTGCTGCCGCGTGGGCATTAGCTTCCCATATTTTATTTTCTTCTTTTTGTTCTTTTATAAACTGCGGGTGATTTTTAATAAAATCATCCCATTTTTCTACTTCTTTTAAATTAAAAAAAGAATCTTCTTTTATAACAGCTTCTAAAGCTGAACGCAATTGTGACTTGCCATCTTCATAACTAGTTATTTCAGATATAGGTCTAATACCCGCATTTTCTAATTGTGACTTTAATAATTCTATATGTTCTAATAATTCATTATTACCAACAATAACTTGGCCTTTTGTATCAGGTTGGATAGTTGGTTGTTTTTTTTGTTTTTTTCTATTTTTTTCAAATTCTAACAGGTTTTTTCCTTTTCTTGATAGTAATATACTATTTGAATCGTTTCCGCTTCTTCGAGTGCAGTGTGCTAATGCTTTACAAGCAAGAATATTTGAAGACGATTCTAAGTTTTTATCAGTAGTGTATTTCATAATTAAATAGATATATTTCTAATGCCTAAATTTTAAGTATTAGTTCGCGCCGACATTCGATTTATAAATTTCAGCGTTATAATCCTCGAGTTCACGTTTATAGCGCAATTTGTCCTTCTCAGCCAGATTAGAATACTCAGTCTTGTCATTTGCACCTAGAGCATTCCATTCACTTGCCATCTTCTTAATAATATCTGCAAAGGATGCCTTGGGATTTGCCGATTTTACCGCCTTTCGCCGCTTTTCACAATAAATCATATATCCCGACTTGGGGCGTTTCGGATGACGCTTATCCTTAAATTTCTTAATTCTTAAAGAATCATCAACATACTTTCCAATCATTTCTTCCGATTTTTCGGGTTTCCCAAGGTCAGCACAAATTCTTTCAATAATATTAATGTGAGAAGTGCGGGTAGACTCTACCAAATTTCTTACTGTGCTGTAGTATTCGAAGTGAGCCATTCTGGTATACTATATATTTGTAGTATTATCCTTATACTCTGTTAATGAAACTCCCCTATCTTCTAATAACAAGTTTATAGGAATATCTATTTCTTCTGAAAATTTTAATAATTCTTCGACAGCACCTCCAGAATCAACGCCACCATTGGGAAACATTACACTATACACGTATGCAAATTTACTACATTCTACTTCAATTGTGTGTGAATATTTATATTCAGGGTCACCGCTGTTGTCATTATTCATATTCAAAAATACATTTTTTTTAGAGACAGTAGACAATTTTGAATACAAATCTAACATTTTATATCCATTTTCTCCCTTAAAAAAAATCTGATTGCCATTCATCTTAACATCAAAGTTTTTAGTATAAGATTTAATCCACTGCCCATCATCAGAATCTTCGAGTAATAGTTCAACATTATTTATTTTTTGAACTAACTTTTCTTGGCGGGCGCCGTCCGCGATCGGGGCAGTCGTTTTAATAAATTCTCTATGTTTTGTATCTGATTCTACTATTAAAAGTAATATATTCAGATCCTTTAATAACACTCGAATATTATTCTTTTCATATTCTGATAAGTCAAGATTCGGCGTCGCCGGCTTCTCGGTGGCCCCCCGCAGCGCATCCACGGCGGTGAAGAAATCCGTGGACTTGGCATGCCTTTCACTATTATATTTCATAATAAAGCTCAGTAAATTCTTATACATTTTAACATACCCAACCCATTTAAAAGAATCCTTTAATCCCATTTTTTGAATTTTTGATATATTATTCTCAATTAGTATCACTAAATTTTGAATACTTAAATATTCATTAATTTTTTCTAAATTTAAAGCAATGCTATATTTTGGAATATCTACTAATTTATATCCTAAGTCATTTATTTTTGTATTGACATAAGTTGCCGATGATTCAACCGGTGACTGCAAAACCGCAGCCGATGACACAGGAATAGAATATTCAGGATATTCTAAAAACAACAAACTTGATAAATGACCAACAATCCTTCCCGAATTGGCACAATTTTCTTTAATTGTATAATTTAAAGGTATTATGTCACCAGTTACTAAATCACCATTGTCACTTGGACGCAAATAGTCTATATCTACTAAATGCATACAATGACATATAGACTCATTCACAATATCTGTTTTGTTCTTAGGTAAATGACTTAACACTATATTCATTATTCATAACACAATATTATAAAAATGAACTACTAAATATAAATTTATTAAAATCAATTAACATTATACAATGGAAAAAAAAATTTTTAATATTATCAACAATGGAGATATAGCACTGGTGTTTGGACCAACCGGAATCGGTAAAACACGTTTAGCAAAAAAAATAATGTCTCTTTCTAAAATACCATATTGGCATATTATGTGTCCGTTAGACATATGTGAATGGAATAGTATAATTTATAGTTTAAATAACAATCCAAAACAGCTATTGGTTATTGATAATATTGATGAAGCTGAAAAATCTATAATTTCTAAAATTAATGTATATATAAAAAACAAAAAAAAGTCTACAAAAATTATTATTAATACAATTAATCCATACGCGCGAGAGCTGAGCAATACACGTAAATTATGTGTTTTGTACCAAATGCCAACTCCATCTAAAGCTGCTTTACTCAAAAAAGCAGCAAAAACATGCAATAGTGAAACAATGCATATGCTCTCCAATATAGAACTTACCGATTTTAGGTTGTTTAAAAATATTATTAAATATTCCTCGGAACCAATCGATTCACAAACATATTTGGGACTTAAAAATCCATTTAAAGCATTTGATTGGCTTCTTGGGTGTAAAAATACAGCGAATTTGGAAGAAATTGTTGAATCATATCCAGATTTCTATATTAATGGAATTCATACAAACTATGTTAAAAAGTCAAAAAATATTTGTGTTCTGGAAAAAATGGCGACGCATTTATCTGATGTAGATATGCTAGGCTATTCTTTAGAATCTACAAGCGCAACCGCACTCACCGCAGCGGCATGGCCTAAGAACGCGATCATTGCACGCTCTAAAATAGCTTTCCCACGTTGGGTCGCGTCGAAGCCCTCGCGGCCACAGCGTGAAAAGGAAAATAATGAAACTTTAGCATATATTTTCAAATATTACAATGCTAAATCAAAAAAACCAGGAATAAAGGATATGAATTATTTAACTAATCTTGTTAAATCATATAAAATATCCGAAAAAGACTGTAATGCCTTCCTCACTGCGCGCCGCGGGCTTGAAGGCCCGCCGCTTCGGGTTAAAGCATTTATAAAAAAATTGTTGTATTAAGGACCATTGGCACTGGCATTCTGCATGCTCTCCATATTCCAAATACCAGCTCCAATTACAAACATTAATGCTAACGCTATTATGATTGCAACAGTTGGATTCACACTACCACCACCAAAACTTTCCTTTACTTGGCGGCGGCGGCCTGGAATTGGTAAATCACCTAAATTGGGGCTAAACCATAACAACAAAAAGGCACTTAAAATTGCGAATATGGCTAAAGTCCATTCTGAAGCCATTGTATATATATAAAATTATTTTTTTTTTACCCAAAGTTCATAAAAATGAACACTTCGTATTATGATATAAGTATAACCAAATATATATAATTATTAAACATGTGTCGCGAAAACAATATTATGTCTGCTTTAGGAAATAAGTTCTATGAAAATACTAACAAAGTAGTTCCTGGCTCCGAATAAACTACCAACGCATTATGCGGCAATTGTATTATCAGGAAAAGTATTAAGTTTAGGTGTAAGTGGATTGGCGGGATGTTCAAAAATATGCAGGCATGCTGTAACTAGACATGCAGAAATGGATGCTATTAACAAAATACGCGACAAAAATCGTTTAAGGAAAGCAAGTATGTGGTCTGTTAGATGGAGAAAAATCGATGGTGAATATGTATTAGCAAATGCCAAACCATGTTTATATTGTCAAAATCTTGCTTCTCGATACGGAATAAAAAGTGTATTCTATAGTACAAATGAAGGTATTATAGAAAGGGCTAATATAAGTGATTTAAAATGTAAATTAACTGCTGGTAGTGTTTTACATTTAAAACACGCAAAAGGATATGGGCACGTAATTTACACGCCACACTATTGTATGAAAGTATCAAATGGGGCGAATAATCAATAAAAATTATTATATCATAAAACAATGAATTCTAAACAAAAATATGTTTGCGATATGTGTAATTTCTCCTGTTATAGATTGTCACATTATGAAACACATCTCAAAACACAAAAACATCAAAAAAACGAAAAAAAACAAACAGACATAAGAAATTTAATACGAACAGTAGAAAAACAAAATGAATATATTAACAATCTATCTTCTAGAATAGATTCTCTTGAAAGTAAGATGAATAAATTTTACTCTACCACTTAAAATATTTGTATAATACAAGATGCCACTTACACTTATTTTTTTAATAATTGTTTCAATACTATTGTTATATTTAGTATATATTACTCCAGATTATAGTATTGGTGATATAATCAAATTACCATTAAATATTATTAATTTAAAAAAAAATAATTGTCTTGATGATTATTTTGATTCTATTGTTTGTATTTGTTTGCCTGAAAGAAAAGAACACATGAAAAGAGTTTTTAATAAATGGAATGTAAAAAAAATTACATTCTTTGATGCTTTCCTTAGAACCAATTACACACACGATGATTTTATCAAAAAAAATTTTATTACTCAATATTATCATCCAAGACTAAATTTAGGGAGAATATGTTGTCACTATTCCGCACATCATGTGTATAACAATTTTTTAAAGTCAAATCATGAAAGTATTCTCATATTTGAAGATGATATTAACGAAAATACCTATTCTTCTGCAGAACATTTGAATTTAATACTTGGACCTGTTTTGGAAAAAATACCATCTGATTGGGAATATTTAAACTTCAGCAAATGTCATGATTATTGCTTACAAGCATCACTTATTAATAACAAATATTGGACAATTCCAAAAAGGCCACTATGTCGTTCAGCAATTGCACTTAAGAAAAAAGCTGCAAAAATTATTGTAGAAGATACAAAACCAATGTCCGATGAACCAGGCGACAAAATGATAGCAAAATTAATAAATGATAAAAGATTCAAAGCATATGCTACA
>MDSV01020153.1_pt1 | contig 10447 bp, 10 predicted proteins | sample 810851 | NCBI WGS metagenome assembly MDSV01 (sample SAMN05326640, study PRJNA326480) | marine metagenome | isolation source: seawater | place: Atlantic Ocean: North East | collected 2012
AAAAGATGTCATTGAATTGCTGTAATAATTTTCAAATATTAATTCAATTATTATTACTTTCGCTATTTTTTGTTTTAATAAATATGACATTCCCTTCAAAACATCTATCTCGTTTCCTTGAGTATCTATTTTAAGAACATCTATATATCTAATATTTTTATTTTTTATAAAATTATCTAGAGTAGTTGTTTTAACTAAATATTTTGATTGAATCTCATTCACTCCACGATACTTAAAATTTTTTTCTAATCTTTTTTTATATTCACTATTACTTAATCTTAATAAACTTGACGTATACTCCCATTTATTTTCATAAAAATTCGAGTATCCAATTTTATTAGATATTGCAATATTATGTAGTCTTATATTTTTAATTAACTTTGTATTTTTTTTCAGAATATCAAAATTTTTTTTTGATGGTTCAAATGAATAAATAAGGGAATTCTTAAAAGTTTTTTTAAATTCAAAAACACTATTACCTGTGAATGCACCTACATCAAAAATTATAATTTTTTTATCAATTTTTTTTTTAAATATGATTTTAAGATCTTGCTCAACAGATTGATAACGCACTATATCTACAGAAAATCTATTAATAATAAATTTAATCAGTAACTTAATTTTATTAATAAAAAAAACTCTATCAAAATATATAAATTTTTTCCTAAATCTCATTTTTTTTTTTATAAATCAAATCAAGGCTAAATACATACCCTTCATATATGTTATTAAAAGATTTTGGTTTGATACCAATTAATTTATGAGAGTCTTTTAAAAATTTTTCTAAATCATAAATATTAATATTTCTATCATAAACATCATCGAGCATTATTTCTGTTTCAATTAAATTTACTAACTTATTTTTAATCAAATCGCTACATCCATTTAAGACTTGTTCTTCATAACCTTGAGTATCTATTTTTAAAAGATCAATCTTTTTTACCAAATTAGTTTTACAATATTCATCTAGCGAAATTATATCTACATCCCGCGATCTTTCAGTATATCCTTTAATACTAGTTCTATGTTCTTTAGATCTCATTTTAATCCATTCTGACTTCTCATTAATTTTATAGAAGCTAGAGTGTGTTGTTTTTTTAGTTTCAAAAAATTTTCTTTTATCTTTCTTCTCTCCTACTGCTAAATCATTTAAGAATATTTTATCATAATTACCGTAATTCTTTTTTAAAGATTGAAATGCTTGAATATTTGGCTCAAAAGCATGAATTTGAAATTTTTCAAATATCTTTTTAAATCTTGTTATCGATTGACCTTCGTTAGCTCCAATATCAAATATAGTTGGATTATTAGGTAAATTTTTTTTTATTATTTCATCAAATGATACTTCCTTTTTGATCTTACTAATATTGTAACCATAATACTTTAAGATGTTTTTTATAATTTTCTTCATTTATTAATTCCCAAAATAAAAAAAAACTGTCTTTTGAAGTAAAACAACAAAAACCATAAAAAAAACAAAAAATAATTTCCATTTATTAATTTAATAATTTTTATTTTCGATAAAAAATTATTTTTAATAAATATATAAAAATCATTAATATTTAATTTTGTTATGTTATTTATTTTAGCTATTTCTATAACTTTTATATTAGGATCTAAAACTAATTTAATTTTATTTTTTCTCAGCAGGCAGCTATGTATTACGTCTTCACCAAATGCTTTTCCTTTGAAAGGATAATAGTTACTCATTATTAAATTTTCTTTATAGTGTATAATGCAACCTCCTTGAAGCCATTCTAATTCTATAGTTTTTAATGGATAATTTAATTTATTAAACCATATACTACTTCCCCATTTTGTAATTTTACCAGAATACTTTTTATTGATTATCGATTTAGATTTTAATAAATCATTATTTATAATCTTTGCTGAAACACAGGATTTATTATCTTTTATTATTTTTTTATATAAAAGTTCTATTGTTTTACTATTAACCAAAATATCAGAGTCTAATTGAATCACATAATTGTTTCTAGCATTTTTAAATCCAAAAATTCTTTGTTTCACTTGTCCTTTAGAAGGACAAAATAATATTTTAGTATTCTTGTATTTAGTATAGCTAAATGTATTTTTTGTATCTTGTTCAGAAAAAATTAATAAAATTTCACTTGGAACCAATCTACCATTAAGAAGTTTTTTTATTACTTTATGTAATATTTCTTCTCCAATTGTTGGTATCACTACTGAAATCATTTGTTATTTTGATATTGGTAATAATGTATATACAATTATTTAAAAAAAATGAAAAAAATTCTTAAAAACTTTTCTTTTAAAACAATGCAATTGTTAAACATAACTGATATTTCATTCAAAAACATTATAAAAGCTAAAAAAATTATATTTATGTTCCATGATGTTAGCGACAACCCAAAAGAATTTTATTTAGATCATAATTTAAATCACTCAATATCTAACTTTGAAAGCCAATTAAAATTTATTAAAAATAACTTTAAGACTTTGTCACCTCTTGAATTAATTGATTATAATGGATCTGACCCAGCAACTTGCATAACATTCGATGATGGATCAAGTACATTTTACTCAAACGCAAAAAATATACTTTTAGAATTTAATATTCCCTCTATAAGTTTTTTAAACTTCAGTCAAATTAATGGAAAATTTTTTATTCCAGGATTAATTAGTTATATTTTAAAATATGAAAGAGATTTGATTAATTTTTTGTCAATAAAAGATGTTCAAACTTTTGATTATAAAAAAATTAAAAAACTTACAAGAAATAAATTAAAAAATCTTAAGAAAAATTTAGTTGACTATCATGGTACATTTCTCAATCATAGACAAATACAAGAAATGGATAATTCCAAAATTTTTTTTTGGGGAAATCACTTATTTAAGCATTTAAATGCAATCAACATCACAGGTGAACAATTAAAAAATGAATACAGCAAAAATAACTTTTTTCTTAAAAAACTTAAAAATAACATAGATTTTTTTAGTTACCCTTTTGGTCAAATAAATACAAGTTATAACTCTTACACTAATGGAATTTTAAAAAAATATTCAAAAATTATTTTCACTGCTAATCCACTTGATTTAAATAATAATTTAAATATATATCCAAGAGTAGGTCTTAGTAATGATATGTCAAATATCAATGATATTAAGAACCATTTTGTAGGTATTAAAATAAAAAGCTTGTTTGGCAATATGTAACTTATTTAATGAATATAATTAATCTCAATGGCGGTTTAGGTAATCAACTCTTCCAATATTCTTTTGGAATGGCTATGAAATACAATTATTATATGGATATAAAATTCTGTAATAAATTTTTGAACTCTAAACAGTTAAATATTAATGATGTTTTTGATATTGAAATTTCTTTTGCAGATGTAAATGATTTAAACAAAATTATTGGAAGATTTTACAGTAATCATTTAATTAGAGGTATTGCCCTTAGAACTTTAAATAAATTAGGTGTATCAAATTTTAAAAATTTTGTAATTGAGAATTATAAAAGCCCAATTACTTCATTACCATCCTTTAAAAATAAATTCTATTATGGGTATTGGCAAAATTTTAATTTCTTTTATGAAAATTTAGACAAAATTAAAAACAACTTAAAATTTAAATTTAATAAAGGATTAAAAAATAAATTTGAAAAATTATACAAAAAATATTCAGATGTTGTATGTTTGCATGTGAGATTAGGAGACTATAAAAGTCAAAAAAATCAAAAAGTATTTTCTAAAATTTCATCAGATTATTACCACAATTCTATATCCGTTTTTAGTAAAAATTTTGAAAATCCAATATTTATTTTATTTACCAATGAGACAGATAAGGTTGATAGATCTATATTGAATCATTCAAAAGTAGTATTATCATCATCTTATTTTGATATTGACCAATCTTATGACTTTTTTTTAATGTCTATGTGTGATGCTTACGTATTTTCGAATAGCACTTTTTCTTTGTGGGCAGCATATCTTTCACAAAAAAAAAATATATTTTTTACAAAACCTTTTTCTTGGTACAAAGACTCTAATATTGAAAGAGCCAATAGATACTATCCAAACGATTGGGTGTGTTTAAATAAATAATTATTTTCTTTTAAATTTTAAATTATAAGTTAATTTTTTAGAGTTAATGAAGAATAAAGTAGCTCTAATCACTGGCATAACAGGACAAGATGGATCATATTTAGCAGAGCTATTATTAAAAAAAAATTATGTAGTTCATGGATTAGTTAGAAAATCCTCTAGTATAAACACTAAAAGAATTGATCACATATACCAAGGCCCTTTTGAAAAAAATAAAAAACTTTTTTTACATTATTCTGATTTAAGCGATGGGTCTTCAATAAATAAACTAATTCACTTAATAATGCCTGATGAAATATACAATTTAGCTGCCCAATCTCATGTTGCTGTAAGCTTTGATATGCCAGAATATACATTTGACATTAATTCAAATGGTTTAGTAAGAATTTTAGAGACTATTAAAAATTTATACAAAACAAAAAAAATAAAATTATATCAAGCCTCAAGCTCAGAACTCTTTGGTTTTTCTAAAAATTCTTATCAGTCTGAGACAACACCTTTTTATCCTAAAAGTCCCTATGCAACCTCTAAACTTGCAGCATATTGGTTTGTAAAAAATTACAGAGAGTCTTATAAAATTTTTGCATCTAATGGAATATTGTTCAATCATGAGTCTCCTCGTAGAGGGGAGACATTTGTCACTAAAAAGATTATTAAAAGTCTATGTGATATAAAAAAAGGCTCTAAAGAATGTCTTGTATTAGGTAATATTTATGCAAAGAGAGATTGGGGACATGCTAAAAATTACGTTGATGGTATGTGGAGAATACTTCAACATAATAAACCTGACGACTTCGTAATAGCATCAGGAAAGCAATACAGTGTTAAAGAATTTACGAATAAAGTTCTAAAAAAATTAGATATTCGTTTTTATTGGAAGGGTAAAGGTTTAAACGAAAAATGCTATAACTATGATAATGGTAAATTACTTATAAGGATTGATAAAAGATATTTTAGACCTAATGAGGTAAATTCATTAAAAGGAAGGTCAGATAAAATAAAGAAAATTTTAAAATTTCATGTCGATGATAATATAGACAACTTAATTAAAGACATGATAGAAAATGAATTCAATTAATTTAAAACTAATTATCTTTGGTGCAACTGGTCTTGTAGGAAATAGCTTGATAAATAAGCTTAATAATTTAAAGATCAATTTTTATTCTCCTAGTAGAACTGAAGTTAATTTGTTTGATTACAAAAAAGTAAATGATTATTTAAGTAAATTATCACCTCATTTCGTAATCAATTGTGCTGGCAAAGTAGGAGGTATTGCTATAAACAATGATAATCAATATGAGTTTTTTACGAAAAATTTAGATATTGGTAAGAACATTATCAATGCATGTAATGAAAACAACATAACAAATCTAATCAATCTAGGGTCATCTTGTATGTATCCCACTAATATCTCAGAAAGAACTTTAAAAGAGAAAGATATATTATCAGGTCCTTTTGAACACACTAATGAGGGTTATGCTCTTGCTAAAGTTGCAGTTTTAAAACTATGCCAATATTCTAACCAAAAAAATAAATCTAATTTTAAGACATTAATACCATGCAATCTTTATGGCCCTTATGATAAATTTGATGCATATAGTTCTCATTTAATACCAGCTATAATTAATAAGGTCCATGAAGCTAAAATAAAAGATAAAAAAGAAATTGAGATTTGGGGTTCAGGAGAGGTAAGAAGAGAGTTTATGTTTTCTGAGGATCTTGCAGACTTTATTATTTTTGTAATTAAGAATTGGATTAAAATTCCTGAAGTTGTAAACGTTGGGATGGGAAAAGATTTTTCAGTAAATAATTATTATGAGAGAATTTCAGAAATACTTGATTGGTCTGGTAATTTTTACCATAATAAAACAAAACCTGAGGGTATTCAAAATAAATTAATGAATACAGATATTTTAAATGAATTAGGTTGGACTCCAAAAACAGACTTGAATAATGGAATAAAAATAACTTACGATTTTTATAAAAATAGATATTTAGCATAGTATCAATTTTCCTATTAAAATATAAATTAAATTAATGTCAGGTACCGTTACTGTAATAATTACCTCATACAATAGTGTAAAATATATATTAAAGACTATTAATTCTATAATTGAACAATCGGTACAACCAAAAAAAATAATATTAATTGATGATAACAGTAGTGATATTAAAATTTTATATAAAATAATTAATAATATTAAAAAAGAGTCTTTCAAAAATATTGAATTAATTTCCTGCACTAAAAATAATGGACCTGGCTATAATAGAAATTTAGCTTGGTCAAAGTGCAATACTGACTATATTGCTTTTTGTGATGATGACGACTTTTGGTATATTGATAAATTAAAAAAACAATTAACAATTTTTGAGTATAATAAAAATGTTAAACTTGTAGCGTCACAAAAAAAAATGATGAATGAAAGTTCAATAAATAAATCGAAAAAAGATAAAAAATACTCAAAACTATATTTTTATTTTTTAATTTTTAAAAACACTATACCTACAAGTTCAGTTATCGTTAAATCTGATATAAAAGATAGATTCTTAAATGAATATTATGCAGAAGATTATTATCTTTGGCTCTCTTTATTAAAAAAAAGATATAATTGTTATTTTATTAATGAGTATTTATGTGAAAAAATAAATTTTAATAAAAAAAATCTTTCAGATAATATTAAAGAAATTAACAAGGGAGTGCAAAATGTCCTAAATCAGTTTTATTCTAAAAATATAATAAATAATTTACTGGTTACTATGGCAAAGCTCTATTACTATTTTAAAATGATTATTAAAATCACAATAAGATAAAGAATATGATACCAAAATCAAAATGGCCAAATTACGATTTAAATATTCTAACAAAAATAACTAATATTCTTAAAACTGGTAAAACTAACTATTTAGTTGGAAAAGAAGGCTTTTTATTTGAGAAAAACTTTTCGAAATTTTATAATATTAAATATGCTAACGTAGTGGCAAATGCCTCATTAGGACTGGAATTATCTCTGCTTTCTCTTAATTTAAAAAGAGGTGACGAGGTTATTGTGACACCTAGATCTTACCACTCATCTGTATCATGTGTGATAAGAGTTGGATTAACACCTGTTTTTGCAGATATTGATAGAATCACAATGAATATTTGTCCTAAAAGTATAAGAAAAAATATCTCAAAAAAAACAAAAGCAATTATATGCGTACATCTTTATGGAATGCCATGCAATATGGATGAAATTATTAAACTTTCAAAACAATATAACTTAAAAATCATAGAGGATTGTTCTCAAGCACATGGTTCTAAAATTGGTAGAAAATATGTTGGCTCATTTGGTGACATTTCTGTGTTTAGTTACTGCCAAGATAAAATTATTAGTACTGGAGGTGAGGGAGGAATGATAGCAACAAATAGTAAAAAACTAAGTGACAAAATTTGGAGTCTTAAAGATATTGGAAAAGATAAAAAAAAGTTTTTTAAAATTGATAGTTTATCAAATGATTTTCCATATGTTCATGATACGATTGGCACAAATGCTAGACTAACTGAAGTTCAATCATGTATTGGAAATTATCAGCTAAAAAAGTTAAAAAGTTATATTAGAAATAGAAATGAAAATGCAAAAACTTTCTATAATAAATTAAATAATTGTGAACATTTAATAATACCTAATTATAAATCCCAAATTACACACTCTTTTTATAGATATACTATAATTCTTAATAATAACAAATTGAGTCGATCGCTCTTAATGAAAAATTTAAAAAAAAAAGGAGTTTCTTGTACTGTCGGAGGATGTCCAACAATTTATAAAGAGAAGTTTTTTATAAAAAAATTTAATATTAATAAAATTAATTTCCCAAATGCCGAATACTTAAAAAACAAAACTCTTTCTTTTCTTGTTGACCAAACAATAAATAAAAGAGATATAAATCAAGTGTGTAATATATTATTAGATCAGATTAATAAAATTTTGAAAAAAAAAATAAATGAGTAAAATACTTTTTATTTCATCTAGCCAACATTTTGTAGATATCTTTTTAAAAGATATAATTTTATTCCTATCAAAGGATCATAAAGTTAGTTTAACTACTAAAATAGTAAATAAGTCAATTTATCTTAATAAGGTTGATTTGTATGATATTCCAATTAAAAGGAAAATCTCTCCTTTTTCAGATTTAATAACTTCAATAATTTTTTTAAAAAATTTATTCAAGATTCAACCAGATAAAATTATTTCTGTTACTCCAAAGACAATTATCTTTGGAATATTTGCAAGAATCCTAAGACCTAATATTTATAGGGTTCATATTTACACAGGATTTTCTTGGTCAAATATGCAAGGTTTCAAAAGAAGTTTTTTTATCTTTTTAGATAAGATAAATATATTTTTTTCTGACAAAATTATATTTGATAGTCAAGCACAAATAGACTTCTTAAATAAATATAATTTTAAAAATCAAAAATTCCATCTAATAAATAATGGTTCAATTAAAGGAGTTGATGGTAACTGTTTTTATAAATTTAATGAAGAAAAAAAAGTTCATTTAAAAAAGAAATATGAGATACCTGCTAATCACAAAGTTATATCATATATAGGTAGAATAGATCCTGACAAAGGTATCTATGATTTAATAAATAGTTTCAAAAAATTAAGTATAAAGATAAATAATATTTTTCTTATATTGGCTGGTATTGATGAAATGAATATCAAAAGTCATATTATAAAAATTGAAAAAAAGATTTCACAAAATATTTTAATTTTTGATCATTTAAATAATCCCGAAGAAATTTTTAATATTTCAAATGTTTTTTGCCTTCCTAGCAAAAGAGAGGGTTTTGGAAATACTGTCATAGAGTCTAGTGCTTGTGAAGTTCCAGTAGTTGGATCAGATATATTTGGTCTGCAATCTTCATTAATTAACAAACTCAATGGACTTACTTTTAAAGTAAATAATGTTGATGATTTAACAAATAAGTTATCTAGTTTATTAGATGATGAAAATATGTGTAAAATTATGGGAAAAAAAGGAAGAGAATTTGTTCTAAAAAATTTTGGTAAGCAAGATGTTTTTAATTCAATCAAAAGCCTTATATTAAATTAATTATGCCTTATTTTTTTTTGAAAAGAATTTTAGATTTAATTATTTCTATGATTTTAATAATTGTGTCATTTCCAATAATTTTTTGCAGTTTATTTTTAATTATAATTATCGATTTACAAAAACCATTTTTTTTCCAAGAAAGATCAGGAATTAAAGGAAAAAAATAAATATTATTAAATTTCAAACTATGAAATTAATTAATGGAAAAAAAACACCAACTAAACTTGGAATGTTTTTAAGAACAACAAAGATTGATGAATTACCACAATTATTTAACGTTCTGAAGAACGACATGTCTTTGATTGGACCAAGGCCTTTGTATTTAGATTTTAATGATCATTACAATAAAAAACACAAAATAAGGATACTTATTAAGCCGGGTCTTACTGGTTTAGCACAGATTAAAGTAAGAGATAGTACTGATTGGCTTAGAAAATTTAATTTTGATTATATATATGTCAAAAATGTAAATGTATATTTAGATTTTTATATTTTATATAAAACTTTTATACTTGTCCTTAATTCATTATTTAAAAAAAATCTTAGAGCTATAGAGAGTATTGACTACAAAAGAAGTTTTTATGAAAATTATTGCAAATGATTAGCATTTTTTTAAGCAATAAAATTTCCCCCTTTTGGAGAGTTTTTATTATTGTAACGAATGATATACTTTTACTTAACTTTTCTTTGTATTTTTCGTATTACCTAAGAATCGAATATTTTCTACCTCTGGTAAGAATCAGTAATGTTGCAATAACTTCAACTATTATTTTTTTATTTTTATTTGGAATTTTCAAAATTCATAAACAATATTTTAGATATTTCAACGTAAGTTCTTATAAATTATATTTAAAATTCTATATATTTTTTAGTTTTATATTTGGTTTTTATGTTTTGTTTCAAAATCAAGATTTTATACCTAGATCTCTTATACTAATATTTCCGAGTTTTTTCTTTATTGTATTGATTTTAGATAGAGTTTTTATAGCAAAGTTTTTTCAATACCAATTTAAATCAAATAAAAAAAAAGCAGTAGTTTTTGGTTTTAATCCTATTATATCTAGCTCTATATCCTCTGATATAAATATTATCTATTTTATTGATGATAAGAAAAAAAATAATAAGAGAATAATCAATGGTATAGAAATTATATCATCGGATGAATCCACAAAAAAAATACTTAATGATAAGATTGATCTGATTCTTATTGAAAATAATAGAATTTTTCATAAGACAAGAAATTTTATTAGAAGTAAAATTAT
>MDSV01128075.1_pt1 | contig 10447 bp, 5 predicted proteins | sample 810851 | NCBI WGS metagenome assembly MDSV01 (sample SAMN05326640, study PRJNA326480) | marine metagenome | isolation source: seawater | place: Atlantic Ocean: North East | collected 2012
CGGTAGCAATGGGAAGTCAGCAAGGCCAAAATTACGCTGATAAAAAAGTAGGAGATGTACAATCCAAAATACAAAGCGATACCGATGGAGGATTAAGCTTTTACGCCTAATATTAAATTATGAATAATAGTATACATTTTATTGATAGCGTACAATATTCTTGCGTTGTTGATAAAGATAATATCATGTTATCTAAAAGTTTAGGTAATTCACTAAAAGCTAGTGATAATAATAAACTTGTTAGTTATATGATTAAAGGATCCAACAGTAAAAACACCGTATGGGAAATGGGTGTTGGTACTATTATTACAGATAAAGGTCTTATGGTTAGTCGAGACAGATTAATATCTTCTTCTAATGGTAAGTCTTTAAATTTTAAGGGTTATGATTGTACTTTTTATATAATCCCAAATGCACAGAATTACAATACTGGTTTTAATAATGTAATAGTTCATCACGATAGTTTTTCTATTGATCCTGTCACTAGTATTCACATCTTAGACTCTAATAATGACACAGTAAATATCAATCTACCTTCTGCTTCAAATTCAGAAAGTGTTGTTATTGAAATCAAAAACATACAAGACTCTTGTTCTGCATATATTCTTTCAGACAATAATATAGTTGATCTTTTATCTGTTAATAAATCTTATACAAAAATTGTTTCTGATGGTAGTAATTGGTTGGTGTTAGTAGACTCTTCTAATATATCTCAACAAGACACTGGTGTTTCCATACAATCAGATTCTGTAGGTGTTTCAGGAGCATTACAATATTCTAATGGTTCAGCAGGTTTCTTTTCTTCTGGTATTTTCTATGACACTACTACAGATAATTTATTGTTAGGCGCTAGTGGTGAAAGTAATGCTTATTCTGTTATTTCCACAACAGGCAACAATACAGTATTTAATAAAACATATACGCATGCTGATTTTATAGTTTATGGTAGTGGTCAGAAAAATATTTATTGGGCTGGAGATTTTGGTCGTTTTGGAGTAAATATGGCTCCTTCATCCAAACCAAGCACTCCTTTCCACTTAATTAATTTAGAAAATTGTACAGAAGGCATTAGGGTAGAAAATAGAAATTCTAATACTACAGCTAATCTTAGTCTATATCATAGACCATCTATACTTCCATCAACAGGAACTATTTGTAGTACTATTAATTTCAACGCAAGAGACAACACCAGCTCTACTGCACAACTAGCTCAAATTAAAGGTATTGTATTAGATAATACTCAACCTACAACTACTTCTGGACAACTTGTATTTTCTGTAGGCAAGAGTGGGAATCTTGTTGATAGAGTATTTGTAGAGCATGATTCGTTTGATGTATCCTTAGACAATACTAGCTTAATGATGTCTAATACTGGTGTTTTAATTAATGCTCCATTAGTAAATATTACTGGCTCTGTTACTATGCCAAAATTAGTTATGGATGCTGGAGTTATTTCTTTCACTGGTGTTCCTAGTGATTGTGTTTATGATTATGGCCCTCCTCCAACTCTTACTCCAACACCAACTCCATCGCCTACTCCTATTAATGTTTGTCCAATTGATGATGGTAGTGGAAGTGGTAGTGATAGTGGGACAGGTAGCTGTGAACTTAATACTGTTGTAGCTAGTATCTATATAGACGGTGATGATAAAGAGTACTTACAGATTCAATCAGCCATGGAAATTGGTGATGCAACAGCAGCTAAGCGTACGGTTTATGTACAAGACAGTAGTGCCTATGAGCCAGCAAATACAGAAGCTTTCTTCCCTGTGATTTACACCACAAGTCCTCTTAAGGTTAAGCTTAAACCATACACAGAAGTACAGCCATTTGCTGTTAGTGGATATTGGCCTCTGTTCACTACATCTGCAGCAGCTACAGGTTACGCTGAAAATGCAAGCGTATACATTAATGAATATACATTCTATGGAGATACTTACTATCTACCAAGTGTGACTCAAAAATACATACCAGAAGGTGGCGGGGCTTCTTATCCAAGCGGCAATGCTCCTGTACCAACCGGTGCTGCGTTTACCTTAAATAACCAACATCATCTTTTAGTTAACGGAAGAAGAGTGCATCAGTATGTTGGAGACAATTCAACAACCAGTACGTTTGGTTACAACTTAAACTTCTTAGGTGTATTCTGGAAGACACTTAATAGTGATGGAGATTTTGATACAAATACTTAAGGGCTTAAGAAATGAAATATATACTTAAAAGAGAAACCTCAACAAACAATCCGCCTGCGGCAGATCAGTTAGAGATAGGAGAATTAGCTATTAATGCTAAGACAGGTATTTTGTATAGCAAAAGATCAGATGGTAAAGTTATTAAATTTATGTCTGTAGCTATTGATGATTGTAATCCTGGTAATGATGTTAATAGTTTTGCTCCTGTTATTAGTCATGAAGATGTGTCCACATTCTGCTGTAATGGTGATGTTCTTACTATTACTGTGAACAACCTATTGGCCAATAATGATTATACCTTTAGAATTACAGATACTATAGACAATAGTCTTGTTTACTTCGATTATCTATCGACTAGTTTCTCTTTAGTAGAAGGAAGTTTATTCCCTGCGGATTCTTCTACGAGAACTGTTAGTATTAGTACGTATATATTTGAAAGTCAGAAAAATGCTTTAATTAAGTTTAGTGTGTTAAAAAATAGTGTGGTAATAGCAGAGACAATGATTCCGATAGCGTGTGCTTCTTGTGGCAATACAACAACTTAATATATTCAGGAATAGATAATGCCTTACAGTAAAAACACTACAAGACCACAAGAGTTCAACTTTCCTGATGCTAACTGTTGTAATGAAGGTGTGTTAATTAATTTTAGTGGCGTACCTATGCGTCCTCACGAAACCTATACTGTGTTTTTTGATTGGTATAGTACTTTACCAGCAAATCCAATTGTTGAATTTAAACCACAAACTTACTCAATTACTCCTGTAGAGAAAAGTAACAATCACGTTATTTCTACTTTTTTTAGATCTGTTACTAATTTTAATTATGATAATAGTACTAAAAATGTTATAGGAGTAAGAGTTTATGATAGTGCTAGTAGATTTATATATGAGAATATTGGAGTAATAAAATGCGGAGATACATGTACCGAAGACGGAAAACCAAGATTTGAATTTGTAGCTAATAGATTTCCTACTCCTACACCTAGTAATACTCCGACTACTACTCCTACTCCTACAGTAACGCCAACCGTAACCGTAACCCCTTCATACACTCCAACACATACTCCAACTCCTAGTCCTAGTCCTTCTTTGGTTTGCTCTGATTCTCATAGTAATTATAATAATCAACAAGCTAGCTACAGCGATAAGAGTCAATACGAAGAGCATAAAAACTGGGGCTTGTTAAGAATAATTTCTCAATATGGTGGATAATTTTTTATGGACACACAAAAATATCAGATAATTTTAAAAGCATATAACGACAAAGATACATTTGTTAAAGAAATGAAATCCCCAGTTCAGGCACAAAACTCTGCTGTGCCAGCAAGATGTTGTCGTACCACTGTTCCTAATCCTCAAAGTAGAGTATTAACTTATGAATTATCTGAATCTGAGGTAGATGCTTTAAATAAAGACCCTAGAATTAAAAGAATAGTCAAAGTCGACCCGACTGTATCGTTGACTTTATTTGATATTGATGCTCCATTAGATGATAAAGAACCTTATTTTGGTATTTTATCTCAAGACTCAACCTATTATGGAAACCAATACGCAACAATCACTATGCCTCACACTCAAGATATAGACATAGTAGTTATAGATACTATTGTAGCCCCCAATCATGCAGAATTTATAGCTGATTCTAAGCCCAATTTTCCCTCTGACTCAAGATTAAACCAAAAAGTCAACACCAATACTAATAGTAGAGTTTTTCAATTTTCTAATTTAGACAATACAAACAACTCTTATTTACAAAATAATCACGGCACACATGTAGCTTCTGTGGCTGCTGGTAAAACTCAAGGCTGGTGTGGCGACGCTAGGATTATTAGTACTAATCTTTATGAATTTGTTAATAATGCTCAGGAAATTTTAAATTGGCATGTTGCCAAATCTGGAGACAGACCAACTATAGTTAATTGTAGTTTTGGTTGGAGTATAAGATATCAGAGTTCAGCCGCAGTCGCATCCATTGTGCATCAAGGTTCTACATACACTAAACCTAATTTTGACACTGAGCATCCTAGTTTCGCTTCATACACTAAAGAACAAAAAGTTTCTGGTCTTGCAGATTATTGTAACTGGTATACTAGTAAAGGTTTTGTAATTAGACAATTATATACAGGAGGGGACGATCCTGATTATAAAGAAGGAGCAATTGAACTAGCTTATATACCAGCGATAGATCCTGCTGCTAATGATGTTATAGACGAATTTATTGCAAGCGGTATGATCGTAGTTGCTGCTGGAGGTAATTCTGGTTTTGAATTTGATCTGCCCGGAGGAGCTAATTACAATAATAAAGTAGTACTTGATGGAGGTTCTGAGTTTTATTACAATAGACCTTCTACTCCAGCTTCTATTAAGAATGAAGATAGTACTACAATTACTAACGAAACTATATCCGTAGGTTCTATTAGTAACCATAACTATAAATCAAAATGGAGTGTTTGTGGTTCTGGAATTACAACCTTTGCTCCTGGTGCTGGGATAGTAGGAGCTACCTTTGATCAAAATAGTGCGGGAGCATATATCGATAATATTTCGGGTCTGGATGCTGCTTGGGGAACAAGTTTTGCTTGCCCTCAAGTTTGCGGAGTTTTAGGACAGATAGCACAAAGCAAAAAGAATAGCGGAGTAAATGCAAGTGTAGAAACTATTTCACATAATATTACTATAAATACATCCACTCCTCACGGTTCAAAATACTTAATAGATGGTAGTTATACTAATCCTATAACATTTTACGAAGGAAATACCTACTATCTTGCTGTGTCTGCTTCAGATATGTCTGCTCATCCTTTGAGACTATCTACTACTGTTGATGGTAGTCATGGTGGAGGATCTGAGTATACAACAGGAGTAACTGTTACTAGCACAGGATTACAAGTTGTAGTTGCTTCAGGAGCACCTGATTTATATCATTATTGCAAAAATCACTCAGAAATGGGTTTTATAAATCTTAGCGAACCAAATCCAATTAGAGTAGCTACTCATCCTACTGCTGGCTGGCCTTCTAATAGTAACCAAGCACAAGCTAGTGGATTAGCTTATGTTACAGGTACTGCCGTAGATAATTTATATGATACAGGTGTTGTTGGTACTGGAAGTATTGTGTATGATGAATTTTATGCTGAGTATGGTGTGAATGGTGCTCTAGATAATGATTTAGCTAAATTTAGTCTTAAAGGATCAGATAGTAAATGCCTATATTTCGATGCAAGTTACGTGACTTGTGGAAACGTCTTACAGAAACCTGTTGCTGATATCGGTGATGTGGATGATGGCGCTGGCAGTGGAAGTGACTTGGTTGATCCTGGTAGTGCTGATGACTTACCAGATACTGGATCTGGTGACGACGATGGATTTACTCCAGCTTCAACGAACATTTACAAAGAAGATATAGAAAATATTATAAATAAAATTAATGAAAAGACAATAAACTCTAGATCTACAAAAAACGATAAGTGGTGGTGGCAAAAATAGGAATTTTATAGTAAAGGGACATGGCAACATTAAATATAACTACACAGTGTGGCGCAGAAGGGTTTAAATTAGCCTTTGAGAATATCAAAGTAAAACCGCGTCACTCATATACTGCATATATAGAAAAGATTAAAGCTCTACCTAAAAGAACAAGAGTTTTTATTAATCCTGCTGTAGTGAATATTAAGGCAGACAAAGATGTTATAGATATTTTTAGTTATGCTCGTCTTATATCCTTAAGAACTGCTGATAATTCTTGTAATGTAGTGTTTAAGTTAGTCCTTAAAGATAATACTACAAACACTATACATACAGAACGTTACTTAACCGTTATTTGTGGTGATTTATGTTCTGCTTCTGGCACCCCTCTAACTTCAGATGTTCCCACAGCTACGCCTTCACCAACTCCTTCTTTTACTCCAACTCCTACGCCAACAGTAACAGTAACTCCATCAAATACTCCTGCTACATGTGGTATTACAAAAAATTCTATCTCTTTAGTAAATGGAGGTAGTAATTATGAGATTAATGATAAATTTACTGTTACAGACAATAGGGTTAGCAATGAAGCTACACTTATAGTAACATCTATTGGTTCTTCTGGAAATATTTTAGATTTTGATGTTTGTAATCCAGGTTCAGCGTTTCAGCAGACTCCTGTCGTTAAGCCTCAAGATTTTGTTGTAGGTATAGATGCTCAATTCTTAGGGAATACAAACTCGTTTATATGTCCACCTGCTTCTGAAAACACTTGTCCTAAACCTGGAGATAAGGTTACTAAAACAGCTACAGCAGATACAGATAAAGACGCTACGGATGGCTCGAATAATAAAATCAAACTTGATGATGTTACAGGATTACAGCCTGGGATGCCTGTTACTTCTGACGACCCTAACAACAATATACCTCCAGGCACTGTCATTACAGATATAGATCCAGACACAGGAACTGTAACCGTTTCTAATCCTGTAGATATAGATAATGGTTCAGATATAGATTTTACACATCCCGAACCTTTCGATCCTTCTTTGCCACCAGATGGAGATACAAATCCTTTACCTCCGCCGCCCGGACCACCACCACCTCCTCCACCACCACCTCCTCCCGGACCACCTCCTCCGCCTCCGCCTCCGCCTCCTCCCGGACCACCTCCTCCGCCACCTCCACCGCCTCCACCGCCACCGCCTCCACCGCCTCCACCCGGTCCTCCTCCGCCGCCTCCACCTCCACCTCCGCCACCCGGTCCTCCACCTCCGCCACCTCCTCCGCCACCTCCGCCACCTCCTCCTCCGCCTCCTCCAGGTCCGCCTCCACCGCCTCCACCTCCTCCGCCACCCGGTCCTCCGCCACCGCCTCCGCCTCCTCCGCCGCCTCCTCCAGGTCCTCCGCCACCTCCGCCTCCGCCTCCTCCAGGTCCGCCGCCACCTCCACCTCCAGGTTCAGGAGGTCCAGATGATCCACCTTGTCCTATTAAGTTATATGGTTGTGTTATTGCAAACAGCTATAGGGAAAATACTAATACTAAAAGAGGTAGATTGTACTGGAAAGACGCAAACATAGGAGTATTTACTCATATTATCATTGAGGCTTCTTATGATAGTGGTGAATATGAAAGAATCAAAGCTTTCCAAGTTCTGAATGAGGGTTTTGTTTTAATTGATATATATCCTCAATATAGTATTCAAAGATATAGAATTTCTTTAGAAGACAGATACAATAGACCCTATGTGACTTCAGAGATATCTTGTCTATCAAATGCTGTAAGTTTTGAACATGGTCCAATATGTGGAACCAAACCTCCGTGGGAAGAAAACGATGAAGAGAGAGATGCTCCTGCTCCTCCTCCGCCACCTCCTCCACCTCCTCCGGGAAATGCAGGTACAGACTCAGATAATGATCCATTAAATCCAGATGATGATCCACCACCACCTAGACCTAGACCCGCTAATACTCCAACGCCCACACAAACAGCAACATCTACGCCTACTCCAACAGCAACAGCTACAGTAACACCAACTATTACTGCCAGCCCAACACACACACCTACCCATACTCCTACTAATACCTTAACTCCCACGGCTACTCCAACTCATACTCCTACATCAACAGCAACCCCAACTGTTACTCCCACTATTAGTTTAACTCCTAGCTTTAGTCCTACTGTTAGCTTTACTCCTACTCAGTCTCCAACAGTAAGCCTTACTCCTTCAATAACACAAAGTCCAACTCATACACCCACTAATACTCCAACTAATACACATACTCCAACCCACACCCCAACTCCTACTCATACTGCAACACCTACAACTACTCAAACACCAACGATTTCAGTAACTCCTTCTACCACACGAACTCCTACTCCAACACCTACAAATGAGTGCTGTTATTTCCAGTGTGACTACATTATAGATAATTGGGTATTGTCTAACGAAAGAGCAGATGGCTATGTTGATACTACAGATGAATTTGGAGATCCTACCATACCTTGGTCGTTTATTTTGTATGGAGGTGATTCCGATGGTCATGAAGGTCTTAAAGGTATTACCAAATTTGAAATAGAAATACCAGAAGCTACATTGATATGTTTTAAGTGGGCATACAATACTTTAGATGCGGAGAGATATGATAGAGCTGGTTATTATGTCAACGATAATTATGTTGTTGTGTCTGATGCTCCAGAGAATAGGGATACGGGTGAATCTGATAAGGGTGAAGAAGTAGCTATTGTAGTTTTTGCTGGAAATAAGTTTGGCTTTTTTGTAGAAACAGATGACAACACAAATGGTAGAGGTGAATTTTATATATCTCAATTCGCTACTACTAAATGTACAACACATAAATGTGAATTACCTACTACAGGAGGAGGCGGACCACCACCGCCGCCACCACCGCCACCTCCTCCAGGCCCCGGTCCAGGCCCAGGTCCCGGTCCAGGTCCAGGCCCCGGTCCAGGCCCCGGTCCCGGTCCTGGCGCAGGTAGTCCAACATCAGGAGATGATGATACATTTACTGGTGAGTGTGTATGCCTACCTGATCTACCCGAAGAAATTCCAGTATCTGTTTCAGGTTCTTCATCTGGTCAAGAATATTACATCTTTAACATTAGTGGAATTGATGGAGATCAAGTTTTCAATCCTCTTAATATAAATCAAAAACTATGTTTTACATCTGATGAGTACTATAAATTTACTAATATTCCGGCTAGTCATCCCATGACTGTTTTAGATGGCCAAGGAGCTTTTGCTGATTGGGTTGTGATTACTGGAGATAATAAAACTTTATATAGAACTACAGAAGGTTTTCATTATTACTATTATCCTACAATGACAGTGTATTTCGATCCTTTTGCTATAGACGAAAAAGGAGATGTTCCTGCAAGTCTATTGTCTTATCACTCTTCTGACGATGATTTTATGGGAGGTCTTCAAAGATTAGCTTATAGACCAAATATATGTGAGCCTACACCTACGCCTACCCAGACTACAACACCTTCTCCAACTCCATCTCCAAGAGTTGATACAGTACATTCTTTCTTATCTCATGAAGTTTTATCTCAAGCTCCTCAAGATAAAGCTGTTATATCACACAATGTTGTCGAGTCATTTTCTGCTAAAGAAGACCCAAGTAGAATTTCGCATCATCATTTTGATGTAATTAGAAGCATAGGAAACAATTACTTATACTACAGTAATAAATCTGTAGATTTGATGGCAGAAAGCAAAGATCAAAGGTTCGCTATTTCTGTAATATCTCAAGACTTTGTTGTAAATGACGACCCCTCTGTAAATAAATACTTAAATAGTTATGCAAGTACAGATTTGATATTAAGTGAACCAGTAGAAAAACATGTTGCTTCATATGACCTAATAGAAATTTTCAAATCAGATCCTTCAGACTTGATACACTCTCAATACGATAATGTTGAGATATTCTTAGGTAAGCAGGTAGAGATAATTAACAATACTTTAACAGTATATGAGACATTTGGTCATACCACCAAGCAAAATAGTGCATCTCATTCTCTTATGGATATGTCTGCATTTAATCATCTTCCTCCTAATATCAATAGATCTCATAGTAGTACTCTGGGTGTAGATGTTCATATAAGTAAACGAGAAGATGCCGTAGCCAATATTAGCAACAGTTTCTTAGATATGTTTAATTATCGATATTTGAATCTTGCAGGAACTCCTGATCATATTACTATTATGAATAGTAATCTACATAATGTAGATACAATACTTGGATACAATTCAGAGATGAACCACCAAGGATTAAGCAACCTTGATGTTCTGCAAGGTAGAGTTGGTGATGCCACAGAAGGTAGCTTGTTTGTATTAGACATATTACGGAATGATCCTTATAAGTTGAATATTAGTGCTATTTTAGTAGATGTTATGACAAGATCAAGCAATATTGATGATGTTCATCAAATACTTGTTATACCAACTAGATACATAATTCCATAGGAGATATAATGGGTTGTATTTTTTTTGAAGGTTTTAATTATAGCGATTCTGATTATACTACTTTAGATCCAACCTATTGGTCTGGAGTAAGTGCAGATGCGTCTATATCAAAACCAGATTATGGCTCATATACATTTAAAAGAGGACGAACAAGTAGAGCTCACGTTATACCTGCTAGAGATGCTGAAGAAGACGATATTCTTAAATCTTCTTCTTTAATGCTGTCAGGATTTCCTGCAATAAATCATAATGAATCTTATTATGGTCTTGGTTGTTTTATTAGTCAAATACAAACCAA
>MDSV01065427.1_pt1 | contig 10445 bp, 9 predicted proteins | sample 810851 | NCBI WGS metagenome assembly MDSV01 (sample SAMN05326640, study PRJNA326480) | marine metagenome | isolation source: seawater | place: Atlantic Ocean: North East | collected 2012
CGCGTAAGGGTATTGCCCGAGATGTTACGTTTTAAAAACCCGATTCTTAACAAATCGGCCGAACAAGCTTTATACAAAGCAACCTTTGAAGGGCTACAAATTAAAGCCCTTTATCGAAAGCGTGGAGATACTCATTCAAGCTTGAGACACATTCATCCTCTGGGATTAGTCATGAAAGGTAGCATTAATTACTTGATTTGCATGATGGACGAAGACAAAGAGAATCCTCGTTACTTACCCCTTCACCGCTTTGAACGGGTAGAAATTCTTGATGAAAAAATACGCGAACCTAAAGATTTTGATTTAGACGAATTTACCCATGTCAATAACTTAAGTTTTGAATATTCAAAGGAGCTTTACACTTTTGAGGCTTTATTTGACTTTACAGCAGCAGCTCACCTAATAGAAACTCCTTTAAATAGTTCTCAAAGAATAAAAAAACACTCAGACGGAAGATTGTTAATATCTGCAAGAATGACTGATACGCTTCAATTCGAGCAGTGGCTTAAAAGTTTCGGTTCAGATGTAGAAATTTTATCGCCTAAAAAACTTAGAAATAAATTCCAAAAAATGGCATATGAATTAGAAAAAATTTATGGTTAAGAAAAAAGGAGCTTTCATTTGATCTACTTATATTTTTTTGTCGGCTTTCTTTTAGGAACTTCAATATCACTTTTATTGATATTTGTGACATCATTAAGAGAAAAATTTTTTAGTCCTTTATTAGAAAACTTATCTAACAAATTAAAAGTTGAAGCTGAAAAGACACTTGAAGATATTGAAGAGTTAAAAGAAAAAAAGATAGATTTGGTAGTTGGCAAAAAAGAAGATCAAGCCAAGGGAGCAATGGAGGCTCTGGTCAAAAACGAATCTGAAGCATTAAAAGAATTGATTTCAGAAGCTAACAAAGCTTTGATTGAAGCAAAGACTACTTGGAAAACACAAAATGACGCATCTCTTAAGGGAATCAGAGACCTAAATGATGGCTTTATTCGCTGGCAAAACTCTTTAACTAACCCAATAAAGCAAGGCTCTGAAAGTGAGATGGCATTGGAGTCTTTGTTAAATACAATAGGATTTGTAGAGAATCTAACATACAAGACACAAACCCAAAAAAAGAATGCTGATGGAAAAATCTTAAAACCGGATATTTTCGTTAAAACAAAAGGGAATAGATGGTTTGTAATAGATTCAAAAGCCCCAATGACAGCATTCAATAAGATGGTTCAAGCCGAAACAGAAAAAGAAAAAAGTGAACATCTTAAAGAGCTGAGTAATAATTTTAAATCTCACATAAAAGATCTAGGAAAAAAGAAATACGAAGAACTAGATAGTAAATCACCTCCATTTACAGTGATGTTTGTTCCTAATGCAGCGCTATATCTTTCGGTTATGAATAGTAATGAAAATGAAATTTTAGAATTGAGTAGAAGAAACAACGTATTCATTACTCCACCTGCAATGATGATACCAATATTGCAAATGTTTAATGAAGGATTGCTAGAAGAAGAATTTGAGATAAAAAAAGATAACTTTCGAGGATTAATTGAAAAACTTATCGAAGCAATTGGATATCTAGATGAGCATTTTATTAATGCTGAAAAAGGAATAGATAAGGCTCATAAATCCTTAATTAACTTCAGGAACAGTTGGAACAAATACCTTCCGTCTAGATCTAGAGAAATAATAGAAAGTCAAAAATTAGACGTCAAAGAAATTAGTCAGTTGGAAAGTTTCAAGAGCGAGAGTGATGAAAACTTAATTGATAACGATAATTGAGTAATGTAAAATTTATTTCCGTTTTATAAAGTTAATGCCGGTTTCAGTATCAGAAAAAAATTATAGAACTCTTTTAAGAGGTTCCTCGAAATTTGATATTCCATATTTTCAAAGAACTTACTCTTGGGAGAAGCCTCAAATTGAAAAATTCTGCCAAGATCTTAGTCAACTTAAAAAAGATAATGCTGATAGGCGCATAAAATCGACTTTCATTGGATCAATGTTGATATCTGACGAGGTATCTCACGAAGGATACACCGCAACAAATATCTTAGATGGTCAACAAAGGCTCACAACTACTTTGCTTTTTGGATTAGCTTTACAAAAAAAAGCATACATTTTGCACAAATCAATAGTTGAAGAAAATCTAGGTCAGGACGACAACAGATTAGATGATGTTCAAGTATCGTCTGCTCCTGGCAGACCACAAAGATCTCCCAATGAAATTAAGCAAGAAATGGATGCGCATATGCGTGGCTTTTTTTTTCCATTAAATTCAAATCAAGGAGGAAATAATTTTATTTTATCTCCTGCTGCAAGTGACAGAAGTCAATGGAATAAAATCTTTGAGGAAGAGTTTATTGAAAAATTTTTTGAAGGAGAAAGGTACCAGTTGGAAGCTTTCAGCGACGGAAGCGATGATCTTGATACACAAAAGCTTACTTCTGCATGGAAGCAAATAAACGAACTATTAGAAAAAACTTTTTTTAAAACGTCTTTAACATCTGAAGGAAATCAAAAATTTAATCATTTGTTGAGAGTCTCTATTTTATTTGAAATATTAATGAATAAATTTCAACTAGCTGTGATTCAAGTCGATCCTTTTGAAGATGACATAGAAGAAGTATTTATAAGCCTTAATTCAGAAGGAATGGAATTATCTGCTTTAGATCACATTAGAACCTTTTTGTGGAAAGGATTGGAATCAGACAGAAAAAGTAATTTTTTAGAAAAATTTAAGAAATTTGAAAAAAAATTCACTGCTCCTTTTGTGAATATGGAAGGAACTCCTTCTCTGTTGGGAAATAAACGCAATAGCCATATTAAAAACTTTTGGTTTCCTTATGGAAAAACTTTTACGAACTTAAAAGGCGATGGGAAAAGTCAGGCTAAAGATCTAGATACTTCTTGGTCAAATTTATTTGGTCGAGAGAGAGGATATGATAGATCGGCAAAAATCTTAAAACATATGAATTTTTATGTAGAAATTTATAATTTAGTTACTCAAAATTACATAGGACGAAATAGCACAATCGGAACTGAACATCCAGAGTTAGTAAAAAAACTTAGAAACATGCAATATTGGAATCCAGCTTCTGCATGTTTTCCATATATTTTTGAAGCCTCCAAATACTATATTAACGAGGCTAATGAAGACCAAAAGAAAGATATAGAAAATAGTTTTGATATTATTGAATCATTCATAATGAGAAGGTACTTGTCAATTACCGGAGAAACTATAAAAGAGACTCTTCATAGTTTATACAAAAGAATAGAAAATTATGATTTCGATTTTAAAATGGTAAGAAAATTTATCGAAGATGAAAGAATTAAATTTATCTCTGATGAAGAAATAAAAGAATACTTTGAAAATAACGAATATTCAAACTCTTCGAAAGGACTAAGATACCTTCTTATGAAATACGAATCAAAAAATACTGGTACAGAAAATGAAAGAGAAGAAAATTATAGACAATGGGATGCTGCCGATAAATTTGATGTAGATCATTTTATGCCAAAAAATGCCATTTCTACAGAATACTGGAAAGATCATCTAAAAGAATCAAATTGGGATCTTTTTTTTACCAATGAAGATGATGAAGAGGTATTAGACCAAAACAAATACAAAAAAGAATGCGGAAATATTGGAAACTTGATGCTTTTATCTTCATCTGCAAATAGGCAAAAAAAAGATAAGGGCTTTGAAGCAAGTAAAGAAATTATTAATAATCAATTGCTCAGTGTAACTAAAGATTTTATAAATAATTTAGATGCCTGGAAAAAAGAATATATGCAGAGCAGGCAAGAAGATTTATATGATTTTTTTATAACTCAATGGCCTCTATATGAAGACGAAAAAACTTATGGAGAAGAAAAGATTCGAGATAGATCTCAGGCAGAAAATAGTAATAATTCAGAAATTGGGACTCAAATTAGGGAAAGAATGAACCAACTTAATAGTTCTGTTTTAGCAGAGTATACGTATGCAGTTAATTATCAACCTATGAATGATGATCTTAAAAGGTTATTAAGAAATAATGATTTGCTAGCAGACTCTACTAGAGTGGTTAATGTTCGTTTTAATATTTGGTCTGGTTCCGATATAGATCCAGAAGGGCTTTTTAAAGCAAAAAAAGTTGGTAACAATTATCAAAATGATTGGGATAACGTTATGAATGATTATTTTGACTCTGGAACTAATTTATGTTGGTTTTGGGAAAGATATGATGTTTCAAATCTAAATGTTATAGATTTGAATGATGACCTTGCTTGGGAAAACCTCATGGATCATATTTCCCCAGAGGAAGATGTCTGACATAAATGCTCTTTGGAGAGGTTTTGTTTCAGGCTCTATTCAAAACCATTTGGTCTTCTTAATCCAAACAAATATAGAAAGATTCTTAATTTTTATAGAGTCTGAGGGTTTAATAAGTAATTCTCAATATGAGAACAACAGGCACTTTCAAAATGGAATTAACACTAGAGATTTATCAAAGGTTTCTCAGGCGCTATATGTTCGCTCGTTATATGTAATCGATAAAAATAATAATCCCGACAAAATAAGTATTGTTCGCTTTGGAAATTTTTATAAAAATAAAATAGGACGAGAAGAATGGGATTCTAAGTTGGATCAAAATGAGAAATTAGTTTCGAAAATAGAAAGATTTAGAGTCTTCTTTGAAATCTGCAATCAGGTAATACTTGCTAGACATGTTAACTCTCATCTACATGAGCCAAGAAATGATTCTGGATGGGCCATGCTTTTAATGGGACAAATTTATAGATTGCTTGAACTTGACAGTGCGAAAAAATTGAGTGAAAAAGATATTCTTCAAATAAAGAATCATGGCAATAAATTGTTAAAAGAAATATTAGAAATAGAAAAAATTGAAAATGATGATGAATACGAAATTACAGAAATTAAAAAGGAGGAAGATCACAAAGAACAAAGAACTAAGTTAGAAGAAGAAATTATTTATCTTCAAGACCTCATTAAAGAGTTTCCAAAGAATCTTGAAATGTATATGGCAAATTTTGCTTTGAGTTTCTCTGATAAAAATTTTTCAGAGAAAAAAAAACTTACAGATTTAGAGCCAAGTTCATTAACTTTAGAAAAAGAAGAAGTCATTGATGAAGTAGTCAAAAAGGCTGAAATAGAATCGGTTTTTTCAAACTTTGATTCAGACTTTGAATCCTTAGTTGAATCAGATGAATTGATAGGAATCGGTATTACTTATAGAAGATTAAAGAATGGTGGTTTGAAAATTACAAAGATTCATAAAGGAGGTGCAGTAGACAAAGAACCGAAATTAAATATTGACGATATTATTATTGCTGTTGAAAAAGATAATCAACTTGTTAACCTACAAGAAATACCATTTGAAGATTCCGCAGAAAAAATATCTTCTTTATTGTTAGGTAAGAAAGGTTCAGAAATAACAATTTCTGTAATCTCTAATGGAATTGAGTCTGAATTTTCTCTTATCAGGAGAGAGTATTTAACAAATGAAAAAAAATTAAATATTGCCAATGAAGTTTTAGAAACTAGTCCCCTTATCAATTTAAATCAAACAAAAAGAGAGCTTTTAATTATTCGAAATAAAATAAAAAAAGAAACTAAGTGCAAAAATTGGGAAAATGTTCTTCAAAGACAACATATTGATCTGATTTTGATAAAGAAGATACCAGAAACTAATTCTTTAAATAATAGTCTCGAAGGGCTTAAATGGTATGAGAGGCATAAAGAGGTTATGAAACAGCAAATTGACATTTACGGAAACGAAATTGATGCTATTTTGAATAGATCTTCTTGGGATTAAAAAAATGATGCTAATAGATTTATTTGCTGGATGCGGAGGTTTATCACTAGGATTAGAAAAAGCAGGCTTCAAACCAGTCTATGTTAATGAATTAAACCCTGATGCACTTGAAACTTATCTTATGAACAGAGAAGAATTTCCTTATTTGAGAGATCACAAGTTTCATTCAAACGATATTAAAGAATGCATCAATGAAAAAAGGTTTTTTTCTAAACTAAAATCTAATTTAAAAAAACAGCATGGAACCTCGGAGGTAGACTTGATTTGCGGCGGGCCTCCTTGTCAAGGTTTCTCTGGTATAGGACACAGAAAATCATATTCAGTAGAAAAAAAGAAGTTACCATCTAATTATCTCTATAAAGACATGGCTTTTTTTATTGAAAAGCTTAAACCAAAAATTTTTCTCTTTGAAAATGTACAAGGGTTATTGTTTTCAAAATGGACAAAAGAGGGGAAAAAAGGAGAAATCTGGGAGGATGTATTGAATACCTTCAAAAGTATCAAGGGATATAATGTTAAATTTAAATTGGTTAAGGCAAAGGAATATGGGGTACCCCAAAATAGGCCCAGAATAATTCTAGTTGGTATTAGAAAAGATATCATTGAGCATGTGACATCTGAAGATGATGCAGTCGAATCCGGATTTCTTCCTGAGGGAGATTATGATTATCCAGATCTTGAAGAGGCTCTCTCTGACCTAGATGAAAAAAAATATCCTTTAGGAGGAAAAACAGAAAAGTATTTAAAAGATCCGAAAACTATCTGGCAAAGAAATATTAGAAAAGATAAAAAAAATAAAACCCTTTTAAAAGGCGCTGTTCTTACTGAGCAGGAATACAGCAAGCATTCTAAATCTACCGTCGAAAGATTATCTGCCATCATGGATAATAATGGAGTTGTACCTGAAAAATATGAAAATAAAAAATTTAGTATTAAGTGGCTTCCAAAAAAATGGGGCAATCTCGGTCCAAATATGACTATAACATCGTCTCCAGATGACTTTATTCATTATTCTAAACCTAGAATTCCAACTGTAAGAGAGTGTGCCCGTCTTCAAACTTTTCCAGATTATTATAAATTTTCAGGAAAAAGAACAACGGGAGGAATAAGGCGAGCTGGAAATCCTAGAGTTGGAAATTTCCATAGAGAGCTTCCAAAGTATACACAAATAGGAAATGCGGTTCCGGTTAAGATGGCAGAAGAATTTGGCAAACATTTCAAAAAAATATTGAGGAAAAGAATAGATGACATTTAACGAACTAAAAATTAAAACCCTTATTCACATGTCAAATGTCCCAAGCTTTAAAAAATCCTGGCCTATTTACACAATAAGAATTAAACAAATAATCGGCCTCAACCCGAACGGAAATGATCTTTTCAAATTAGGCGATTCTCTTTCCGATATTTTTAAACCTTCTGGAACGTCAAGCTCTCAAAGAACTCAGTCAAATTTATCTTCGGGCGGGAACGCATGGGAGTGCTTAGTTGTTTGGTATCTTAATTTGGTATTTTGGAATACAAATGTCATTGTCACTAAATACAAAAAAGAAAACGTTCCTCAAATAATAAGGCAAGCGACATCTGTAGGTATCGGAAATGTTAATACCAATACTGAATCAGATATAATTGCTTTTGGTCTACCGAATTATCAAAACGATAATGATGACATAGAAGAATTTCTAGAAAATAATACTCATTCATGCGATCTTTCTATAGTCCAGTGTAAGACAAACTGGAATGATAATTCCCAAATACCTATGTTGTGGGACATGGTTTATAACTCAACAAACACTTTTAGAAATAGAGTGAGTGTAGGTTCAAATGGAGTATCTCCTTCCTCCTTTAGAAAATTTAGTTACGCGTTTGCAACAATTCCTACGAATACGAATCAAAATTTTAATGCAGATAGCACACATGTGTTAAGAGTTAGTAATTTAAGTGGAGGAAATTATTGGGGCCATCCATCAAAACCCTCAGTCGCTCAATCCTTAAATGAGTATTTTACAAGTAACTTTAATAATTACTTTCATGGCTCAATACAAAATCATCTTGATAATAATTTGGCTCAAGATCCCAGCTTTATTTCTAAATTTTTGGATTTAAATTTTTAATATGTCACAAGGAGATTTTTTTGAAGATAAGGATAAGCCTTTAATTTCTGATAGCAGTGGCGAAGTAATATATATTTCAAATTTTCTTTCCAAAGAAGAGGCTGATAATTATTTTTCTATTATCAACTCTGATACTCCTTGGGATAGGCCTCTGATAAAAATGTTTGATAAAACTTTTCCAGTACCGAGAGATACTGCATGGTATGGAGAAAAAGGATATATTTATTCAGGTATCAAAAATAACCCCTTACCTCTCACGGAGACTCTTGAAAAGTTAAAGAAAAAAGTAAGCGAAAAATGTGAAGCAGAATTTAACTCTTTATTACTTAATAGATATCAATCCGGAGACGATAAACTGGGATGGCATGCCGATGACGAACCGGAACTAAAAAATTGTCTATGCATAGCTTCTATATCTTTTGGAGAAGGAAGAGATTTCAGAATAAGAAAGAAATCAATATATAGATCTCCTGAAGATTCCGTAAAGAAAATATTTCTTGAACATGGAAGTCTACTTATCATGCGATCTCCAATGCAAACTTATTGGGAACATGAAGTGCCTAAAAGAAAAACAAGTAAAGTACGCATTAATTTAACTTTCAGAAATGTCAGTTAATTTTGCAAAAGAAAAAGACTATGATGAGTGGAATTTTTTTTATCAAGATACTTTGCAAAGTTTTTTTAATCTTAAGGGATATGAAAATATCAATGATGTAAAAACTTATCTTAATAAACTTCGCAATCCTACAAAATCTCTGTGGGGAGCATATCAAAACCAAACAGTAGAAGTAGATTATGGAAATTTACTTATCCAAGAGTCTTATTTTTTTAGATATTGCCCAATATATAGCTCCATTATTTTCGAAGTATTGGATAAAATCAAAAATAACTATCGGCTTGAGAATAATTCTGAATATTTAGAGTATTCTTTTATTTCGGCAGGTCCTGGAAGTGAAGCTTTAGGATTTTTTAATTGGATCTGCAAAAACTTTCCAAGTGAACTTGAAACCTATACAGAAATTACACTTTACGATAAATATAATTGGGGAATTCCCAGAGAAGCTATCATAAAAGCTTTGTCTAAAAAACTTAATAATTTTGAAGGTAATCGAATAAATTCTATCTATAAAGATGTATTTAGTTTTTCAAATGATCTTGAAGGTACTAATCAAAAAATAATTCTTTTTCAAAATTGTTTGAACGAGATACTTGTTGAAAAGGACTCAGAAAGTGAATTTCTCAATATTTTATTAAAAATATCAAAATCTCTTATTCCTGGGGGGATGATGATTTTTATCGATAGAGCAAAATATAAGCGCACGCATTCTTTCTTAAATGCAACAGAAGAAAAATTTAAAGAGAAATCTTTGGTCCAAATTTTCAATCATGGTGAGCTTAAATATATTAATCAGTGGAAATTAAATAAGACAGAAATTCCTGAAATCCTCAAAAATAATGTTTTTACGGGAGAGTCAGGTCTTATAGCTTCTCAGGGTTATGACGTAATTTGTAAGGTATTTCAAAAAAAATAACCTAAAGTTAATTCAGTTAAAGGCATCCACAGAAGGAAAAGAAACAAGGATGCACCTAGAATAAGAAAAACATTTTGCAAAGAATCAGCATAAATCATTATCAAAGACATGATTGCTGAAGAAGCAAGAATCTGAGGTAAAACCGAATTCATTTTAGAAAAATCTATGTGTTCTGGAATATTCATACTTTGAATAGTTTCAGCAGATAATGGCTTAACCTTATTACCGTAAAGATTTTGCAGTGGATAAGTAGCTGCTAAAGCGCTAGAAATAGTTATGAGCTTTAAACCCATTTTTAAAAATTTTCTTCTTTCTGCGTCTATCATTTTTTAAGCTTTCTAAGGTTATTATCTTTAAGGCCCTTTAGTTAGGAGTATAAAACTAAAAGGCCTTTAGGAGAAAATATTAGGAACAACTTTAAAATAAAGATACGACAAATATTGTCGGATTAATTATTCGAATTTAGCCTCATAGAGTTTTGAATGGCCCATATAACTTCGCCTTTGTCTTCCGGTTAGACGTCCATATTCATCAAAAAAATAAACCATTGCACCAGTAGGGCCTGTCATTTGGATGTGGAGCTCCCAGGTACCATCTTCAAATTTTCTAATGCTTTTACTGTGATCGATTTCAATTTTTTCTAATAATTCTTTCATGCCTCTTCCCAAAATTTCATTGTGGTTGGATTTAAAATAGTTAGGTCTTTGACTAATCTTAAAATATCTTTGTAAAACTCATCTGCTGCTTCATCAGAAATTAAAAGTCTTAGCGATTCAATTACTCGAGTAATACGCAGCTGATTATGATCATAGCCTTTTTGCCAAGCGTCATTTCTACTCAAAAAAGATAGAAACCAAGCAGACGATTTCTCAAGATTGTTTATTACTTTTGGATTGTTTTTAAGTTTGTCTATCAATGCTTGATCATTCAAGAATAGTTTATTAAAAGTTGCTTGGCTTGGTTTGTTCGTAGGAAAAACTAAC
>MDSV01067312.1_pt1 | contig 10445 bp, 10 predicted proteins | sample 810851 | NCBI WGS metagenome assembly MDSV01 (sample SAMN05326640, study PRJNA326480) | marine metagenome | isolation source: seawater | place: Atlantic Ocean: North East | collected 2012
AGATGAACATTTTGTAAAATTTGATGATGAAATATTTCAAAACTTACCTAAAGGAAGGAAAAAAATTCCAGTAATGAATGACGAGGCTATAGAAACTTCTAGTGTTTCTACAATAGATAGCGAAGATAAAGAACCAAACATATCTTTTCAAGAAGATATATTACCTTTAATTATTCCATTAGTTGCTTTAATGAACCATGATCAAAATAATAATAATATTATAGAATGTATAGAATTTGTTAATAGTAATTCTGAATTAAAAGAAATTATAAATGATTATACATTTATGTTATGGGAAAAAAAAAATTTATTCAATTTAATATATTATTTAACGAAAAAATTTTTAGTAAATAATAAAGAAATAAATAATATCTTATATCAATTTAGGATGGTCTATAATTCTTTAATAAATGAACCAAATCTACTTTTAGATTATTTAAAAAAAAGTTTAAAACCAAAGGAATTAGAAAAAAAAAAATTTGGTGAAGTTTTTACACCGATGGAATTAATTGATGATATGATGAATAAGTTAGATGAAAATTATTTAAAAGTAAATAAAAAATCAATATTTACAGAATCTAAATTTAAATGGTATGATCCAGCATCTGGTATGGGAAGTTTTTCGGTAAATGTTTATTACAGACTTATGGATGGATTAAAAAAAGAAATACCTGATGAAAATAATAGAAAAAAACATATTATTGAAAATATGTTATATATGAGTGAAATTAATAAAAAAAATTGTTACATATTAGGTAAATTATTCAATAAAAATAAATTTAAATTAAATATTTATTGTGGTGATAGTTTAAAATTAGATGTTTCAAAAAAATTTAATATTGATAAATTTGATGTAATTATGGGTAATCCACCATTTAATAAAGATGGTATAAAATCATCAAGTGGTAAAATGTTAGGTAAAAATAATAAAACAATTTGGCCTGATTTTATAGAAACTTCTTTAAATGTATTAAAAGATAATGGATATTTAGTATTCATTAATCCATTAAGTTGGTTAAAAAAAACACATAAATTACATGAAAATATATGTAAAAAAGAAATATTATGGATGAAATTATGGGATAATTCAAGAAGTAAAATGTCATTAAATGCTATGATTCCTATATCAATTTACATACTAAGAAATAAAATAAATACATTAAAAATAAAAACTGAAATTCATTATGAGATGAAAAATTCTGATGCTTATGGAAAAAGTAATTATTATATTGATTATAATAAATCAATTCCACTTGCTTACTTTAATATTTATGAAAAATTAACAAAATTTATTGATAAAAATAACTTACATTTAGAATTTGAAACAAAAACTATAGAATCTACTGGTAAAAAAATTAAATTACCAATTAATTACAAAATCAATGATAATTATTGTGTAGATACCCATACTATAAAAGAAGGAATTTTAGTAAAAAAATCATCAAAACAACATCCTGATGCTGATAAAAATAAACTAATCATTGCTAATAAATCTAGTTTAAGTGGATTATTTGTAGATGAAGGAAAACTAGGTTTAACTGGAACCGATAAATTCTATATTTTAGGTGAAAATTTAGATACACTAAAAGGTTTTATAAATTTTAGAATTTTTAATTTAGTATCTCAATTTACGAAATATAGGATGGATTTTTTGGATAAATCTTGTTTTGATTATATCCCAGATATTCGAAAATTTAATAAACAAATTAACGAAGATGAATTTTATAAATTATTAGGTTTAAGTAGATCAGAAATCAATAAAATTATGATTATATAATACTACTCTGATGATTACTTTAAAAACTCTTCCATTTTCTTAAAATAATTTAATATTTTAATTTATTATAATATTATTTATATAAAACATTTTCAATCAATAAAAATGCATTGGTCTTTGATTTTTTACAATGGTCACTTCTACTATATGATAAAATAATATCTAAATGCCTTGAATTTATATTCACACTATCATCATACAAATTATGGAATGGAAATATATTTTTTTTATATTTTTCTTCAATATATTCTTTATCTAATTCTTCATCAATATCGTAAATATGATTTATATACATTAAAGATTTATTAAAAATTTTATTCTTATGATTTGTTATTTTTTTTTTTATTAAATAATCAGAATAAATTTTATATAAAACACTAATATCAATAAGTATTTCTCTACAATTAAGTAAATATTTACGAACTTTTCTATTGTCTTCTACATCTTGAACATATTTAATATTTGATAATAAATCAATATTTTTATATAATTCTTTTACTTTATGTAGTAACTTTTTAAATAATTGATTTAAAGATGCTATATTTACAAGAAAATCATATTTTATTTTAATATTAATTGTATAATCTAAAATAATATAATGAAATAAATTTTCACAAAAATATTGAATATAGTTACTTAATGCATCATTTGAATAATATTTTAAAATTTCTTGAAGAATGAACCATATATGAATACAATAATCATTATTTTTCTTAATACTTAAATTCATTTCATATTCTTTTAATTTATTTTTGTATAGATTCAAATGTTTATCACAATTCGGAATGTCAAAATAAGCAGAATTTTTACGATTATTACTTTTATTATTATATTTACTTTTCTTTAGTATATTTTTGGGTAATATAACAGCAATAAATAGGATAATAATACTAAAACAAATAACCAAAAATGATATACTTTCTTTATCCATTATTATTAAAATATTCAATATTAATTAAAGTATTAAGCATCTTTTTTTTTTTAAGTATGTAAAGTATCGATTTTTATAAATAATATCATTATTTGAACATTTTTTTTGAATAACCAATAACAGCACACGCTACTCTTTTCCCAGCATGTCCAGTTGTTAGACTATCTTCATAACCTCCTAATCCTAGATCATCTGGGTCAGCATGTATAATTAATGATCGTCCAATAATATTAGATTTTGTACCTCTTAATTTTATATATGAATCTTTAGTATTAATTAATGATTCACCTTTTTTATCAAAATAAATATTACCTAAATCTCCAACATGTCTTTCATAAGAATTAGGCCCACCATGATTTTTGTTATATGGGTTAAAGTGGGCACACGCACTCATACATTTATCAGACAGATCACCCGCTTCATGTACATGAAATCCATGATATGAATCTCTAAATTTATTACTTTTTAATTTTCCTTTGATATATACTTGGTTATTTTTATAATCTTCAAAAAATTCTATAATTCCGTTAATAATAGGTTCATTAAAATATGTTGTTCCTATTATATTTGTAGTCATATAATAGTTTATTTGATTTTTATTTATATTTTTTACTAAATTTATATTAATTTATTATATAATGAAGGTAGCATTATTAATATCTGGTAATCCAAGAACATTTGTATTTAAAGAACAAATTATATTTTTTAATAATTTAAAAAACAAATTAATAGATGAAAAAAATGAAGTAGATGTTTATATATTTTTAAAAATACTTGATTCAAAAGAAAATAATTATTTTATATCAAAAGAAGGTTTAACAAATTTTAGAAATCAAATAAAAAATTTAAATCCTAGATATGTTAAAATTATTAATTATTTTGATAAAAATTATGAAAATTCTCATAGAAAAAAATTATATAGATGTTATTACAATCAAATGAAACCAATAGATATATTATTAAGTAAAGCTAATAGATATGATAATTACAATTGGTTTATTAGAGTAAGACCGGATTTATATATTGATTTAGAAAAGTTTAATTTTAAATTAAATAAAAAAAATAAAAATATAGTTTATACTGGTTTAAAAACAGATTCAAGAGGTAATGATATGTTTTTTATATTTTCAAAAAAAATGTATGAAAGATGGTGGTGTGAAAATATAAAAAATAATATATTAAATCATAGTAGCGTACATAAATCACCTGAATATATAATTTTTAAATTTTTAAATAAAAAACAAATATGTCAGGACAAAAATGCTATTTGTGGATTAATAAGAAAACACAATTTATGTCAAACATGGTCATTTAAAAAAAATAATAAAAATGCGTATTTAAAATTAAAAAGGTTTTGGATGGAAAAAGAAAATTTTAAAAAAATTTCTTATGATGAATTTGAAAAAATTATTAAATATATAATTATTAAAAATAAAAATATTAGATATGCACATCAATATTAATTAAATTTTTTTTTATATTTATCAATATTTATTTTTGTCGCCTTACTAAATCCACCAATATAATAAATATCTTTAATATCATCCATTTTATATAAATTAAAATCAATGTATTTTAACCAAAAAGCTTCTTTATGATAACTTAAATACATCTTTTTTAAATATTCTTTTTCATTATTATCTGTAATTTTATTAATATTACCTGTTATCGTTACTCTTTTGTTATTTTGATTTATTAATTTTGTTTCTGGTATTAATAGTGATATATTATTATTTTTTTTTATATTCTGTGTATGTAAAGATATATCTGACATACTTATAATGGGACATCCTTCTTCATTAATACATAAACTAACAAAAGATGTATAGGGATAATTTTTTAGTTTATTGGAATGATTTATTGTTGATAAATAACCATATAATTTATCTTGATTAACTAGATTATATACATCTTCAACTGCATTTTTATGATTATTATTAAATATAAATTTAGAAAATACTTTACTATGAATATCAAAACTTTCTACAGAAAATATAAAAAATAAAATATACAAAAATGATAACATTATTAATAAATATTATTTTATTGAATATATTTTTACAAATTTAAATAACAAATAAACATATATATTCTTTATTTGTATCTATATCATAACATATAATTTGATCTAATTTTTTCTTTCTATTTTGTGAATCAATATTAATAAAAATATTTATAATTTCATCTATTTTATTATCAACATACGCTATTAAACCATACATTTTTAGATTTTTATTTTCAGAATGTTCTATTTTTATATATCCATTTATATATTTATTTACTTTAAAATATTTATTACAAATTTCTATGTCTTTTAACTTATCATAAAAAAATAAATAATTCATTGATTAATAATTATATTTTTTTTATTTTTTCTGAAAATTAATTGATATCGTAAATTTTATTGATATAATCATGATAATGTTTTATTAATTCTTTTCTTTTTAGAGACATTTTTGGTGTTAAAAATTTACTAAAACTATTTTCTTCTAAATTTAATATTTTTTTAACTTGAGCATATTTAGGAAGAATAGTATTAATTTCATTAATTAATTTTTTATCATCTATATTAAGATTTTCAGTAATTATAATATTATATTGTCTATTATCACCATATATCATAAATGGATTATTAATAATATTATTAATTTTTTTTTCTAATAAATCTACTTCGATAAATTTACCATTACTTAATTTATAATTATTACTAATTCTACCATCATAATATAAAAAATTATTTTTTATATGTCCAGCATCCCCTGTTTTATAATATCTTTTATCATTACTTATTAAAAATGATTCATTATTTTTATCTTGGTTATTATAATATCCTTGTGTAACATTAGGACCACTTACACATATTTCTCCATTAATTATTTTTACATCTATATTATCTAATATAGCTCCAATACTTTTTAAATCACGTGGTGATTCCATATGATTAACACTAATCATTGGACTTGCTTCAGTTGTACCATATCCCTCACATATATTAATACCATTTTCTAAATAAAAATTCATATAATTCTCATGAAGTTTAGCTCCACCCATATAAATTGTAATTAAATTTTCACCAAATATTTTTTTTAATATAAATGGTATTACTATTTTTAGAATTGGTTTGTCCAAGAAACTTAATTTTTTATGAACTTGCTCTAAAACTCGTGGGACTAAATATAAAACATCTGGTTTAACATCATATAATTCTTTTAAAAAATTTTCAGGACCACTATTTAAATAAACAGTATTTTGATTTAACACATTATAATATAATTCAGTATTTAAACTATATATATGAGCCCACGGTAAAATATTTAATGTTTTTAAATTATTTTTCTCTCTTAAATCATTGAATCTTATATTTATTGAATCAATATTAGATAATAAATTTTTATGTGTAAGCATTACACCTTTTGGATTACCTGATGTACCAGATGTATAAATTAAATGACTTAAATCATTGTGTTCATATTCAATATTTTTATAATCAATATTTTCTTTTACATTAGATTTATGTAAATTATATTTTTTAAAATCTTTTAAAGGAAAATCATCATCATCATATATAATTAAATCTGGGTTTGAGTCTTTAACAACATGTTTCATATAATCTATATTTTGATTATGATAAATTGGTATCCAAACAGCACCTAAACTTAGTGATGCCATATTCCATACAAACCAATCTACTGAATTTTTACCTTTAAAAATAATATGGTCTGATTTTTTAATATTATTGTCTTTTAAAAATAATCTACAATCTTGTATTCTATAATATAAATTTTTATTTGTATAAGGTACCCATTTATTATTCTCTCTTTGTTTAAAAATAATTTTATCATAGTTTTCTTGAGCTAAATTTATAAATTCATAATATAAATTTTTATTTCGTAAATTATTTTTTATGAAATTATTATTTAATGTATTAAGTCTGTTCATCTATTTTATTATATTTAATTTTATATATAATTTTAAATTAATTCATAGAAATTTTTATTGTAAAATTATATTTTATAATACAGAAATATATTATAAAAATATTATCTATATATATGATTATAGCATATATTCTAAAAGATTGTTATTATAGTTCAATGGCAAGTGATTTATTGAAAAAAAATAAAATTAAATATAAAAAATACTTAATTCCTCAAGATGAAACAATTAAAACAAAAATAAAAAAAAAAAAATAAAATGAATACATTTCCGCAAATATTTTTTAAACTATCAAATGATTCAAAATTAGTTAAAATAGGTGGATATGATGAATTAAATCAATATATTGAAATAAAAAATGATATTGGGAATAAAAAACTTAATAAAAATTTTTTAAAATCAATTATTTAATTTACCAACCATTATTTTTAACATATTCTGGATCTCTAGAATCTAAAATTTTATTTTTATTTTTATCTAAAACACATATATTTTCAATATATTTTGAATGTGATTTTGGTTTTTTCTCATATTCTTCGAATAAATATATTTTATTTTTTTCAGGAAATAAAATCCATACTTCTAAATCAGGCCAACTAATTTTATCATTAAATTTTTTTTTTGATTCTATTATTAAATAAGTATCTTTTATTGTAATATTAATATATTGAGATAAATTATTATCTTTTAATGTAATCTCATATTTTATGTATTTTGGAAAATAATACAAGTTTTTTAATTTAATATTTTTATTTGATTTTTTTATTTTAATTTTTAATTTTATTTTTTCTAAATTATATATTTTATGAGCCATAGGTCTTTCTTCAAGATTATATTTTATAATTTTATACATATCAATAGTAGGGCCATTTTCAATATTATATGGTTCATTTATTAAAAGTGATATTAAAAATACCAAAATTAAATTAGATTTTTTTTTTAAATTTACTATAAATGCTTGAAATATGCCTTTTTTATCTACATCCAATACTGAATAAAAATTTATATTTTTATCTAAATCATCTATTTTTAAATAGGGTACTAAATCAACATCAGCATATGATCCACCATTTTCAAATAATTTACATAATCTCCAAAGATCTGCTTTGTGTTTTCCTTTTTTAATACGATTAAATTTTTTTCTAACATCTTTCCCATAATATTCATTAATATAATTAGAACATTGATTATCTTTACTAAATTTAATTATATAATTGATATTTATTTTTAACCATCTTTTAAATACAAATTTAGGTATATCTTTATAATATGTCATATAAATTGTTTTTCTTTTATTATTTATATTTTTTGTATTATTTGATAAATAAATTAAATCTTCTGAATTTAATCTTTTTTGAATAATTAAATAATATTCATTTAGTAATGAATCATTCATATATATTATAAAAATATTTTTTTACCAACCATCATTTAATATATATTCTGTCATTCTTGATTTTAATATTTTTTTATTTTTATCAAATACATACATATCTGCATTATGATAATTTTCATCATCAATATTATTAATTCTTTCTTCAAATAAATATATATTTTCATTACTATAAAAATATATATTTACATGGAACAAAGATTTTACTTTTTGTACATTATCCTTATATTTTATATAAAGTTTATTTTTTAAAATTTTAATTTTAAACAAGTATCTTAATTCTTTTTCATGTATTTTTAATTTGTAATCAATATTTTTAGGAAACCAAATTAAATCTATAATTATTTCATTTTTATTAAAGTCAGGTATTTTAATTTGAACTTTTGGATTAGTTATATTTATTTTTTTACAAGTTCTTATATTTTCATCTATATTATAATTTAATACATTATACATATCAACTGTTGGTCCATTTAATTTATTATAAGGTTTATTAATTAAAAATGAAAGTAAAAAACATAATATTAATTTATTTTCAGGTAATCCAAAATTTACTATAAAAGCTTGAAAAATAGAATGAATAGTGTTATCATCACTAGCTAAAACACTATAAAATGAAATGTCCTTAGGTAAATCATCTATTTTTAAATATGGGTACAAATCAACATCTGCATATACTCCTGCTTCTTTATATAATTTACATAATCTCCATAAATCAGCTTTATATTTACCTTCAGGAATTTTACAAAATAATTCTAATACATCTTCATTAAAATTTCTTCTAATAAATTCCTCACAATCTTTATCAAAATTGAATTTTATTCTATATTTAGGATTTAGTTCTTGCCATTTATGAATTACATGTTTTGGAATATTTTTAAAATAAGTCATATGTATTTTTCGATTAATATTTTTATTTGATTTCTTATTAATATCCATAATATAATATTCATATAAAAAAATAATATAAATTACTAAATTACTAAATTACTAAATTATAAAATTATTTAATGGTTTTTAATTGAATTTGAACCAATAAAATCAAAAGATTTATAAGCATCTGATTTATATTTATTATCAATATCAGTAATTAATTGTGTATTACTATAAAAAGATGCCATATGACCAAAACCACTATAACTTTTCAACATTATAACTTTTAAAGCATAAGATATAATGAAAAATTCTGAAATAGTTGATATATAAGATTCTAAAATATTATTACCCATTTTATTTGATACATGTTGAATATCTATATCTAAAATTATAATATTTTTATTTAATGATTTTAATTTTTTTTTTAAAAAAGCTGAGTCACTATGAATTAAAATTTTTAAATTATTTTTATTATATATATTGTTAAATTTATTAATTTTAGAAACAATATTCTCAAATGTATCTTTGTTAAGATTTATACGAATATCATTTGATATTCTTGTGGTTTTATAATTTTTTAAAATACCATGATCACCAGTTCTAATGACAAATGATATATATTCTCTATTTTTCAAATTATATTTTTTAAATATTTTATCAATATGTTGATTTACTAAGTGAGACGGTTTTATTAAATTTTTAATATTTTTTATTAAGTAATAATAATCTTCTCTTTTAAAAATATTTTGACAATTAGTAGTTATATGATAAATATTTTTTTTTTTTATATGATTTAGAATTTTTAGTTTTAATTCATTATTATTAAAAATATTATCAATATTTATAAATTCACGATCAATATTTGAACTATTCATACAATAATCAGGAACACTTCTTATATTGAAACATTTTTTTAAATATTTATTTTCAATATTAATATAATGATTATAATTATAATCATTTGATATTTTTGATAAAACACAAATAGATTTAAAAATATCACCAATACCACCACATTTATTTCTTATATTTTGTATAATTATAGGTTTTTCAATAAAATGATAATAATTCTCAGGATCTCTAAATTTATTCGCATTTTTATTAATAATATTACTAAAACTTTCTTTTTGAATAATAGATGATGGAAATAATCCTATTTTATTTTTTAATTTTTCTTGATAAACTAAATCAATTTCATTATTAGAATTATTAATTGTATCAATTATTTTAGATATATTATGCTTACTAAATATTAAAGCTGCTGTAGTAAATACTTTTCCGTTTAATTCAATTAAGTTTTTATTGACTCTTTGAATATCATTTTTATTTACTGTTTTACTTAATTTATAAGAGCAGTAAAATATATCATAATTACCTTTATATTGATTTTCAATTTGATTTATTGAATTATAAATATTTAATAGTGCTTCTTTTTTGAAAAATATATCATCTTCTAATACACAAATATATTTTTTTTTTGAAAATTTTTGAAAATCTTTTAATACATGATAATGACTCATTTTACATGCAGA
>MDSV01081775.1_pt1 | contig 10445 bp, 14 predicted proteins | sample 810851 | NCBI WGS metagenome assembly MDSV01 (sample SAMN05326640, study PRJNA326480) | marine metagenome | isolation source: seawater | place: Atlantic Ocean: North East | collected 2012
AAAGTATTTTTATATGATATATCATGATTACCTAAAAGAGTGTACATCTTTATATTATTATCTCTTAGTTTATCAAAAAAATATTTACGGCATAGATATAGTGAATTAAAATTGATGTATTTTCTACGATCAAAAAGATCGCCTAGCTGAAATACTGTATCAATATTATTTTCTATTAGATATGGAAAGAAAGTGTTTTCATAAAACTTTTCAAAAAAGTTATGAAAATCTACCGAATCACCTCTTGCACCAAAATGGGTATCACCTAATATACAAAGCTTCATAAAAATTTTTCAAGGCCTTTTTTCTTCTCTTGTTTTTTCTTCTTGCTTTCTTCAAAGTTTTGAATGAACTCTGCTATGTTATCATAAAGCTCAAAAGGTTTCAAGCTTCCATCAGGCAATACTTCATGTTCTTCTATTATACCCATTTGTTCTGTTGCCTTGTATTTTACATATAACTGCTTTTTCTCTTTTGTAATTCTTCTTAAAAAGGCATAATAAATTATTTGAGTAAAATACGCAAATGGGTTTTTACTTTTCTCTGGGTTAAAATTACGAAAATACATTAGGCAATTTTCTATACCATCTGAAATCATTTCATCACGAAATGAATATGATATAAAGTTAGGTTTTCTTGATAGATGTTCAGCTATCTTAAAAAAACATTCACCAATATAATTTGGTATGGGAGGATCTTCTTTGTTTTCTTCTTTAGCAAGTTCACAAGCTTCTTTGTATTTTATTAAAGCTTCTAGAAAATCTGCATTTTTAACATAGTGTTTCGATTCTTTACTCATAATTCACTTTCAAATAATTTGCCTATTGGATATTTGTCATAAGCCCATTCAGGATAATGAGGGCCTTTTTTATCAATGTAATGTAAAAACGCCTGCCCTAAACGATAATTTTCACCGCCTTTACAAGTTTCACGCCAATGTTCGTAATCACAACCACGATAAACTACTGCATCACCATCTTGTAAAATAAATTTATTACCTTCCATATAAATTGGCCAATTGTAGTCATTTTTATTTGCCGATAGTTTTACTGTTACTGATATTTCACAGGACGACCTATCTTTATGTTTCTTTAAATCATTACCTTCACGATATAGTCTAACATAACTATAAGTAGGACACAAGTCCAACCCGGTAATAATCTCCATTGTAGGTCGCATTTGTTTCATTAATGCCAGAAAAGCCATATCACCATGTCTAGGCGCAAATGAATTTGGAACTTGACTATCTCCTGGAGCTCCACGATCAATAGGTCTAGTAGCTGACCTTGGGTTACTAGATAAAATTAAAGCATGACTTGAAAATTTTAAGTATTCAAATAAGTATTTGGCTACCGAGCTCGGTATAAAGTTTTTTACTAAAACATATCCTTTTTTTTCAAAAATTTCTTGGTAATTCTGCATTATATTCCTTGACAAAGGGTTGACAAACTGTTATTATAGCGGTGTTCCGTTTGAAGATAAATTATTTAAAAGCTGTTTAGCTCTTACTTCTAATATGTTTGCTGTTGTTTTTAAATGAGTGGCGCCTATTTCTGATTTATTTTCACTAATAAATTTTCTAATTCTTTTTGCTTCTTGTAACAAAACTTCGCTGTATAGTTTTTGTTCGGTCATATGACTTCACTTCCTCCTTTACTGAGTTTGAAAGGCACCCAAACTTTTATGTGATTGAGTGCTTTTTTAAATTTTTCTTGTTTCTCTGGCGGTACAACAAACATAAAAAATCCACCACCTCCAGCACCCATTAATTTTCCACCTAATGATCCATTGCTTTCTGATAGATCAAATATATAATTTAGTTTTTGATTCGTCAAATCATCTGTTAAATGTTTTTTAAAATGCCAAGTGGCTGTTAAAAGACTAGCTACTTTTTCTACATCATCTTCTTTCAAAATATAATTTATGCCCATATCGGCCACACTTGCAATTTCATTTAAATAATTTTTATTTTTACCAATTCGTTCTACTTGTTTTCTTGATTGTACTTCTGCAATTCTACTCTTACCTGAAAATCCTAAAAGTATGTGACTTTCTAATTCTTTCAAATATTCATCTGATATTTTAACTGGTTCTACTTCCCATTCTTTACCTAAACCAGCTGTAATTATATTCATACCACCATATGCAGCTGTAATCTGATCTTGAATACCAACACTTTCACCATTCAATATTTGTTCGACATGAATTGCTTTTTCAGCTAAATCTCTTGGTGTGAGATTAAAACCTTTTTTATGAAATAAAGCATTTAATAAACCAACAGTAAAAGAAGAGCTAGAACCTACACCAGATTTTGCCGGCATTTCACCATCATGTGTAATTGTTAAACTTTGTTCCATGTCTAAATATTTTAAACAATTCCTTACAGATGGGTGGTCTATATCGTCAATTGAATTTACTGCTTCTAATCTTGAATAGGACACTCTATACTTATAACTGAAATAAGGAGGTAAATCTTTTACACTCAAAAAACAATGGTGATCTATTGCAGCTGACATAATTCTTGATTTATTAAAACTATACCAATCAGAATAGTCTGTGCCACCACCGAACAATGAAAGTCTATAAGGCGTTTTAGTTATTATCATTATAATTATCCTCTAACAGTTTTTTTATTTTACCAATAATTTTTTCTTTTGTAGGTGGTAGATTATCTACTTGTTTATAAAAACCAGCAGTTTTATCTTCAAGGCCTAAAACATCTATTTTTTTATTTGTAATTTTTTGTATATCATATGATATAGTTTTGGCAATACCATCAACATAATCATCATCTATGACTAATCCATTTGTAATAAAGTTCACATATTCTTTTTTTATTTTAAAAGGTTTTATTTGATTGATGTGTATTATATTAACTTTTGTGCCTTCTTTTTCTAATTCTTTTGCGGCTTCAACAGCTGCAAATCTTGTTATAGAAATAGGAAATAAAGTGACTTTAGCATCTTTTTGAATTATGTCTGGTAACTCTTTAGTATTATTATAAGAACCTCGGTGTTCTGAAACATAATAAACTTCATCTTCATTCATAAAATTTTTATAAACTTCTTTGTATTCATTAGGTGTCATTGGTGAATATATTTTTATTCCAGGCATTCTATAATACAAGGAGTGATGGGATGATCCTGCTACAGGACCAATCCCACCTTCCATTGCAATGGAGCGAACAAATATTGGGCATGATACATCCCATATCTCCTTTGATTTAGCTGCATAATTTATAATGCTTGGTGCATTGTACCAATTAAAACCTTGATAACGTATTACATACATTGGTCTACGATTTGCTAGAGCCATACCAACTGCTATACCACCACCTGCGACATCAGCCATAGAAAGTTCAACCATACCATCTTCTTCATATAATTCTGGTAAAGTTCCACCAACCCAACCTACAGCAGTTAAACATTGACCTAAAGCCAAACCATTTTTTTCTTTTAGATGATAACGAACAACGTCTTTTATTGTATCTTTTACGTTAAGCATTTTTTCCACAGTTCTTTCACATAATCTTTTGCTTCTTTACTGTATTTAGGTCCAAAATATTTGATGTATTTTTTATGTAAGTCTGGTGTATCAGGGTCATCTATACCTGCACCAGCGTGCCAAAATAAACGATTAGTTTTTATATTAAACAATGCAGGCTCTTCAATTGAAGTTTCATAAAAACGAAGAGCTAAATCTTTTGGATCATCAGTACAACTATGAGATTTCATTTTAAAAGCTTTTGCAACATCATTCATCTCCCAGTTTCTTCTAACTTTTTTCTCGGTAAGAATAGAGAGATTATTATCTTCAACGATAAACCATATTGGTAATTTTTTTGTTGATGCCCAACCTAAAGCACCTAAAAAATAATCTTCTTCAGCAGCTGCATCACCAATAAAACAAAGAGTAAATTTTTTATTACCATAACAGGCACCTGTGGCAATAGGGCCATGAGAACCCATAAGACCATCATGACCATATATGTTATTTTTCTTTGATTGTATTGAGGCAGAACCACCCATACCCTTTGCACAACCTTTTTTATCACCCAATAATTCTAGAGCCAAATATTTCATATGAAGCTCGTAAATGGGATCTAAACCTGGTTCATTATAATTATGTTCCATACGACCAAAATTTAGATAGGTTGAATGACCTCTGTGTTGTATGAATATCTGTTTATCAATATCAAGTAGTAATTGAGATAAAGTTGATGATATATATTCTTGCCCAGCAGAAAGATAAACTGGTATTTTAATTATCTTTTTTTGTACAAGGTCAAAAACTTCTTCTTCAAATGCTCTACAATATGATGCCTTAATATGTATTCTAAGAAGTTTATCCTCGTTCAGCGTTTGCATAATATAATGTAATTGCTTCTTTCATCCAAGCACCCATGTGATCGTAGTGTGGTGAAGATATAATATTACCATCACTAACAGAAGGTGCATCAACATATATTGCACCAGAATTGTTTATATCATCTTTAATACTATAATAACCACTTATTTTTCTACCTTCTGTAATTTTAGCGGATATCATTAACTGAGCGCCATGACAAGTTGAAGCTATCAGTTTACCATCTACATCCCATTGACGAATAAACTCTAAGACATCTTTTTCTTGTCTTAGTTTTTCTAATGACTTAACACCTCCAGGTAAAACTAAAAAATCATAATTAGAATAATTTGTTAAATTATCTAACGTATCATGAGAGGTCATATTTACACCCATGATGCCATGAAATCTACCTGTTACATTAGATATAATTTTTACATCATCTGTTTCTTCTTTTAGCCTGTAATAAGGATAAACAACTTCTTGGTCTTGAAAGTTTTCCCATGTTATAATCAATGCTTTCATCAAATTCATATCAATCTCCTAATAATTTTCTTTTCAATTTAACTTTCTTTGTACTATCTAATTCATCTACAGCTTTTTTACCAAACTTATGTTGCATCAAACTTAAATATTTTGGGTGTGAGTGGTAAGTATCCCAAGCATAATCTCTAAACTCTAAAATTTCTGATGCCTTTAAATAATCATTTGATAAGTTTTGTGTTTCGTATGAGTGTTGGCTATAACCTGCATATGTTTCTGGTAAAACAATTTTATTTTTTCTAGCTTCCTTATGTAGTGGACTTCCTGGATAAGCCATAGCAGAATAGAAATTGGCCATCTCTGTTGGGTTTTCTAATGCAAAATCTAAAGTATCTTGCATTGTTTCATGTGTATCATAAGGTAAACCAAATATATAATTACCACCTACATTTATACCAGCATCACGAACTGTATTAATCAAATCTAAGACTTTTACATCTTTAAAACCACCTTTGTGTATTTCTTGTCTTAATACATTGTTAGGATTTTCTATACCAAGTCCGAGCCAATTTACACCGGCTTGTTTTAATTTTTCTAAGTATTGTGGTTTACAAGTATCAACTCTTGAGTATGCCCAAATATTAAAATCATAACCTCTCTCAATAATCAAATCACATATTTTTAAAAAGTGATTAGGATTTAAAACAAATAATTCATCAGCAATCTTTACATTCTTTACACCTTGTTCTGCGATATGGTCAAATTGTTTTATGATAAATTCTGGTGACCACCAACGAAATACATTACTATCTTCACTTGTTATTTCAGGTCCAGGTTTTGTTCTGTTAATAATGTTTATCATACAGAAAGAACATTTATATGGACAACCAAGACTTGTATATAAAGCTGCAAAAGGTTGTTTCTCTGTATCATTTGACCAAGAGTGCCAACCAGCTGTTCTATAATTTTTTAAATTTGGTAATAAATCCCATGCCATTCCAGGTAAATCACGCTCTAAATGTTTTTTAGGTACAACTGGTGATGGTTTGTTTACTATAATTTGATTGTCTACTTTATAAACCAGACCTTCTACATTTCTTAATTGTTCATGAGATAAATTAGATTGTATTAATTGATTTATTGTATAAACGCCTTCATTCTGACATACTGCATCAATCTCACTATGTTTCTCTAATGTTTCAACAGGTAAAGCTGAAACATGACCACCAACATACAATACAAAACTTTCAGGTTCAAGTAGTTTAAATATTTCAGATGTTCTCGTAGCACCTTCCATGTTTTGAGATGATGCACTAGGTTGCTGACCATAAACTACAAAACATACTATTCTAGGTTTATATGCAAAAATTCTTTTAGCTGTTTCTGTATAACTTAAACCTTGAACTTCAGCATCAATTAATTCAGCTCTATATCCTAATGATAGAACACTTTTGGCCAACATAGCAGCCCAAATAGGTGGTTCTATGGCAGAATTTTTAGACGATAATCCTTGGTAAATTTTTTCAGAGGCATTTGGGTGTACAAAAAGAATATCAACGGACATATAAATTCCAATTTTTCATATGAAAAGAATTATAAGTTTTTATATCTAAACTTCTAGCTTTGTCTAAATTCTTTTCGTCATCATCATAAAAAATAATTTCTTCACCATTAGATTGATTTTTAATTAATTCTAAAGTTTCTTTTTTATCAAAAGTTTTATATTGTAGCGTTTTAATATGTGTAAAGTGTTCATAGATATTAAACTTTTGTAATAATTTAATACTAGGTTGTCTTTCCATTTCTAAACCATAATATGCACCCACAGATAAAAATCCTATTTTATTTTCGGGTGTGTCTATTTCTTTTAAATATTCTTTAACACCATCTCTCAAGGTGCAACGAGAAAAAACATCATCAATAATGATATTTTCTGAGTAATGAGTAGCGAATCTAAAAGGTGGTATTAATTGTTTGGCCCAAATTTCTTGTTCGTACTTATTTTGACAATCCCATAATGTTCTATCCAAATCAAATAAATGTATCATTTTTCCTCTTCAACCATCTCCCATATTTTTTGTACTAATTCTCTATTTTTTATATGTTCTTCTTCTATTAATTCTTTTGATTGACCGTGATATTCAGCAGCTACATGATGATGAATCATTAATTTATTTAGAGTATCTATTTTGTTAAGCCCTAATAAATCAGAAGTTGGTTGCATTAATACAAATTCACCTAAAACACGGCCAAATTTACCAGACCTATCTTTTTGTGTTCTTAATATTTGTGTGCTATCTACGGGCATAAATCTTTCAACAAACTTTTTTGCAAAAAGTCCATATTTTTTTTCTACCAAATCTCTGGTTCTAGATTCTGGTGTATCAATGCCATATAAGCGTATTCTTTCTTTGTGAATCCAAAGACCGAAACCCAAGTCAATATCGACATCTACTGTGTCACCATCTACTATTCTTACGATTTTGCAATTATATTCAAACATTTTTTGTTATATGTAATACAGTTGTGTTATAATCCAATTTAAAGGCTTGAGCTAATCTATTTAATGTTTCACCATCAATAGTATCACCTGGCCATAATATTTTTTGTCTTTTACCACTTTCGTCTGTAACTAAACCACCATTTGTTATGACAAATATTTCTTCTTCTTTCTTATTTAGTAGCTCTTTTTTATCCATTATTTCAATATGTTGTATATTACAACCACACACATCTAAATTTTTAGGACTTAGTGAAGCTTCATCTATCCATATACAAGCATCATTTTTAGGTAAATGATGACTAGAACTCTCGTACTTTTCACCCTCTCTGCCATAAGAATCTTCTAACCTCACCAAATCTTCTTTATCTTCAGGAGTTTCAATTTCAAATATAAAAGAATCTGTTACGGCATATGTAGAATGAAACCTTGAACGAAATATATTAATCTTATTCAAACCATATATATCAACACCACCTCTTATGAATGATAATTTTGTTTGACCATTAAGAACAACAAAACCAGTATTCTTATTTGGATGACAATGTAAAGAAGTTTTTTCACCTTTTTTTATATGTAAAAACCAAATGGCAATTTCTTTGTTATGATAACAAAGGTATTCTTGGCCCCAAGGTTTTTTTACAATTACATCTTTATAATCCATCAATGCACCATTTTTTTTGATTTTCTTTCTCTTAGAGCTTCTTTAATTTCATCTATATCATCATCTTCATATTCAATTTCTTCTTCAAATACTTTTTGATTACCCAATTTTTTAGCTCTTGCTTTTGCATCAATGATTACATTTTCATAATACTCTATCATTTCACCTTTTGGTTCAAAGGTAGTTAATACATTTATAGAATCTATAAAAGCTATATCTTTTTCTACCATTTCAATTGGCACCCAAGGATACATATACATCATTGGCCCATTTGATTCTAATGATGGTGATCTTTTGAAAATTATGTGCATCGGATTTTCTAATGTTACTTTCTTTTCTTTCTTATTTTCTGTGAAAGTAGCTATTACATCTTCTCCGGATTTTAATCTGATTATTTTGATTTCTTTATTTTCCATTTTTCAACTCTATGTTATAAAATTTATAATTGAACTTTTCTTCATCATATATTTTACACCTTTCTATAAAATGTTTCAATGTATAATTGGCAAATTTGCCTATACGAAAATCATCTGCTATATCAAATAAGGTGGCTTTTTCTTTTGTTTCACTCTTACGAAGTCCTCTTCCTATTGATTGTAAATTTCTTATTCTAGACTTTGATGGGCTTGCAAAGACTATATTGTGAAGATTGCGAATATTGATGCCGGTACTAAAAGTACCATAACTCGCTACGACAATTGCATCTTCTTCATTTTCAAGAATTGATCGAACTGACTCTCTAATTTCTGTATCTGTTCCACCAAAGACAAAAAATGTTTTTCTTTTGCCTGCTTCTCTTTGTATGTTATCGTATAAACTTTTACCATGTTTCTCTACATATTGATATAAGATTAACGTATTACCTTTCAAAGATAAAGCTAAATTACGAATAAAATTATTTCTTGCTTCACTTTTAACAATGTAATCTATTTCTGAATTATAATCCCATCCTCTTGCTTGTTGTCTTATTGATTCATCATGTTTTAGAATTAAACATTTGATTCTAAAATCAGCAAGTTGTCCTTTCTCTATGAGTTCTGATGTTGTTGTAGCTTTATAAACAGGGCCAAAGAGTCCTTCTAAAACTAATCTATGTGTTTGAGTACCATCTAAGGTGCCTGTTGTTCCTATCCTATATTTAGAGTTAATACAATTTGATAGTATTGTAGTAAGTGATTTAGCTTTAAATTGGTGTGCTTCATCACCAATTACAAAATCAAATTCTTCAAAATATTTTTTATCATTTTTATAAACGGATTGCCATGTAGATATTGTTAAAAAATTATTTGTATGTTTTTCTTTACCTGAATATTGGCGATGACAATACTTATCAGAATTAAAACCATAAGATTTAAAGTCTGTAAACATTTGTTCAACAAGGGAGGTAGTTGGGACAATTAAAAGACCCTTATCATGGTCTTTCATTAAATAACGTATGATTAAATAAAGTATTAATGACTTACCAGAGGCTGTTGGTGATAATATAAGCCTTCTTTTATTTCTAATACTTTGTACAAATGATTGTAATTGATAATCTCTAACTTCAAAAGGTAAATCTAATGTCTTAATGAAGTCTACTGCCTCAACTAGAGATAGTGAGTGTGTTATATTAACATCTGGAGCAATTTCAAGTTTATAATCTCTCTCAATACAAAATTTTTTTATATGTGGTATGAGACCATAGTATATTGTGTGGTTACGTCTGTTAAATAAACAAATTTTTCCATCCCATGCTCGACTCTTGTAAGCAGGCATGAAACGGTAACCAGGAACATAGAAAGTAAAATAAGTAGATAATTCCATTTCATAGTGAGGTTCACATTCAACTTTTAAAAATGATTCGTTTAATTTATTTAATAATATGTCTTTCATCAATATATATCTTTACATCCCGCCTATAAATTTTTCCCAATCAATCAATGATCTAAGCTGATAAGTTCTACTATTCAATTCTTTTAATATACTTGTACAAAGTTCTACTATCTCATCATGATAAGCTTTTGTAGCCATATATTTGTTTAAATCAGCATCACTCTCTAAGTATGTATTCAACTCGGATTTGAGAACATATTGAAAAGGTTCCCATCCTCTTTCTTTCAAATCTTCCTCACTCATTTTACCTGTGTAATATTCCCACTTTACTCTTCTGAGTTTCATATATTTAAACTCAGCATCTTTTGAGAGTAATCTATGTCTTGATAGAATATTGAGGTATTTACTATGTAAACTGGGTACTTTAGATAATTCTTTGCCTGGTTCAGTACGATCTATATCGCAATCTTTTTTCCATAATTCAAGTAGTTCATCAATTTGTTTCATAATTTACCTCCTTCTAGGAGGGTACACTATTTTTTATAATTTTTCAACATTATAATAGGCAAATCTGAATGTAGCATCAGCTGTAAGTATTTCATCTGGTGAATCAGCTGAATTAATTACAAATGTAGAAAGTGT
>MDSV01103917.1_pt1 | contig 10445 bp, 13 predicted proteins | sample 810851 | NCBI WGS metagenome assembly MDSV01 (sample SAMN05326640, study PRJNA326480) | marine metagenome | isolation source: seawater | place: Atlantic Ocean: North East | collected 2012
AATGTAGAAAAAGACCCTACGTTTAAAAAAGTGTATGAATCTTATGTTTCTTATAAAGAAAGTGCGGAGGAGTATCACAAAATTAGTGAGCAAGCTTATTATGAGATAAGGAAATAAAAAATTTTATTTTTTATTAATAGTTCTTGTGCGGCCATTATTATCAATAGCGACAAATACGAATAGACCTTCAGTGACTTTTATTTTTGATCCGTCTTGCCCCTTATTAATCCAAACTTCCACTAATACTTGAACAGAGCTACGACCAATACTAATTACTTCTGTATAGCAAGCTACGACTGCCCCTACATGAACAGGTACTAAGAAGCTCATATTATCTATGGCAACGGTTGCCACCCTTCCATTTGCAACTTTTCCAGCAGCTACTGAAGCAGCAATATCCATTTGAGACAACAACCAGCCCCCAAATATATCGCCACTCGCATTCGTATCTTTAGGCATTGCAATAGTTTGTAGAGACATTTCTCCGTTAGGAGTTGGATTTACATCGCTATCATTCATAATATATTCCCAAAGATTTTATATTTTTTATATTAGCTTTAAATCTATAAGCTGTCTGCAAGTAAATATCAAAAAGCGATTAATTGTAAATTTGTGCAGGTAACCAAGTAGCCAATCCAGGCCAAGCTGCTAACAAAATAAGGACAAATAATTGAATTATAATGAAAGGAATGACCCCGCGGTACATAGTTGTTGTTGAAATATGTTGGGGCGTCACGCCTCTTAAATAAAATAAAGCGAAACCAAACGGTGGCGTTAAGAAGGAGGTTTGCAAATTTATAGCGATCATTATTCCAAGCCATACCGGATCAAATCCCAAGGTAAGCAAAATGGGAGCAACAATTGGCACAACAACAAAAGTAATTTCAATAAAATCGAGAATAAATCCAAGTAAAAAAATGACTAACATCACAACAAACATGGCACCAAATTGACCGCCTGGCATATCTAGGAAAAAAGAGTGAACCAGTGCATCTCCGCCGTATCCTCTGAAGACCAAAGAAAAAATTGTTGCTCCGATCAATATCATAAATACCATTGAAGTAACTTTTAACGTTTGAATAATCACTTCTTGTAAAATTGAAAGGGGCAATTTTCCTTTTATTAATGCAATGAGAGTTGCACCCATTGCTCCAACTGCTGCTGCTTCAGTTGGTGTTGCTACACCAATTAAGATTGAGCCAAGAACAATTATTATCAAGGCAAGGGGTGGCCCTAAGCCTACTAACAGATCGGCATAATTTACTTCGGTTTCATTAGCGAAAACATTTGTAGTATTTTTTTTCGTGGCAATAAAAACATATATGAGATAAAAAGTGACAAGCATCAAGCCTGGTATTACAGCACCAATAAATAAATCACCGACTGAAACAGTTTTAGGACTAAAAATGCCCATATTTGTTTGAGCTTGTTGATAAGCACTCGAAAGAATATCTCCAAGTAAAACAAGTGCAATTGATGGAGGTATTATTTGACCTAGAGTTCCTGTTGCACAAATTGTACCTGTAGCAAGTGAGGGTTCATATTTTTGTTTTAGCATTGCCGGTAATGACATTAAACCCATCGTAACTACAGTTGCTCCTACTATTCCTGTACTTGCTGCTAACAACATGCCTACAATAATTACTGCAAATGCTAATCCTCCTCGACGATGCCCAAAAGCTTTCGCCATATTATTTAGTAAATCTTCAGCTAAGCGTGATTTTTCTAACATAACACCCATGAATATAAATAATGGCACAGCAATGAGGGTTGTATTTTTCATGATGCCATAAATTCTGCTTGGTACAGCACTCAATAAACTTGAATCAAATATACTTGTTATACTTCCTAAGCCAGCAAATAGAAGTGCCGACCCTGCTAGAGAAAAAGCTACTGGATATCCAAGTAACAACACAAGACAAACAACAATAAACATAAAAAGAGGTATTAGCTCAATCAATTTGAACACCACTATTTTTATTTAAAATTGATATAAATGATTTATATGTATCCGCCAGGGTTTGCACGAGAAGTGTAAGTGCAAGGAGTGGGATCAGTGATTTTAAAATATAAACATAAGCTAAGCCGTCACTATCTACTGATTTTTCCTTAATTCTCCAAGATTCTAATACATAATCATTAGAAATAATTAATATGAAAACACACAATGGAATTAGAAAAGCTAGATTTCCAAGTATATTCACTAAATATTTTTTCCTCTGTGACATATTTCTATAAAAAATATCTACTCTTACATGCCCGTCCTCTTTGAATGTGAACGCGGCCCCTAGCATAAAGCAGCATGCGTGCAGATAATTGACAGACTCTTGTAAAGCGATAGAGCCAACGTCAAATAAATAGCGTAAACATACGACGCCACATTGGACAAAAACCATAATCAAAATCAACCAGGCCACGCTTTTACCGCATATGTCAGTAAAAAAATTAATTTTTTTACTCAATCTATTAAAAAACTTTTCCAAAATAAATACCAATTATAAATGTAATCTTAATATTTTAATTTCTTATATTGTTAATCTAGGGGCTATAGGATAGTCTATTATTTAGTTATTTACATTATATAGGTTTTTAAATATTATTAATTATGTTGATTATTATTTCTCCTGCAAAGACATTAGATTTTTCTCTATCAAGCTTTGCTAAAGCAACAAAACCCTCCATGCTTAAAGATGCACAAGTTCTGATTTCTGCGCTTCAAACATACTCTCCTGATCAATTAACTGAATTAATGGGAGTAAGTCAAAAAATTGCTGAGTTAAATTATGATCGGTTTAGTAAATGGAGCTTACCGTTTACAAAAAGCAATTCAAAACAAGCGGTATTAGCTTTTAAAGGCGATGTCTACGCTGGCTTAGGTGCTGAAAAATTTAACAAAGAGGACTTAGATTTTGCTCAAGAAAAATTAAGAATTCTTAGCGGTCTTTATGGCGTTCTTCGTCCTTTAGATCTTATACAACCTTATCGATTAGAGATGGGTACTAAATTATCAAATAGCCGCGGCTCGACACTTTATGAATTTTGGGGATCGGGGTTAACAAAAAATATTAATAAACAATTGAAAATTATAAAATCTAATTATTTGGTAAACTTAGCCTCTAATGAATATTTTAGCTCCATTGAAAAAAATAAACTTGATGCTGAAATTATTACACCTATTTTTAAAGACCATAAAAATGGTAAGTATAAAATAATAAGTTTTTATGCAAAGAAGGCCAGAGGATTAATGAGCTCATATGTTATAAGAAATCGAATAAATGATATAAGAAAATTAAAAAATTTCAACGCCGATGGGTATTCTTATGACTCAGAATCATCAACAAAAAATCAGTGGGTTTTTTTGAGAAAATCGCACTCTTAATTTCGGTACTATTATTTTTTTGAGTATGAATCAGCGTTTAAAAAGATCAGAATTTTACGAATAATAGGCTAGCTACAAAGTATGAAATTAGAAACTCCAAAAGTTGCTCATTCTAGAATTGTTATGGCTTTTGATTTCGGCTTAAAAAGAATAGGATTAGCTGTTGGTCAAACTTTAACGAAGACGGCACAGCCAATACATATTCTTAAGGCCGAAGAAGGTAAGCCCAACTGGGATTCTGTTGCTAAATATATAAATCAATGGGGTCCTGATGTTTTGATCGTTGGCTTACCATTAAATATGGATGGTACTGAGAGTGAGATGTGTTTGCTTGCTAAAAGATTTGCGAATAAATTAGGAGGTAAATTTGGATTGCCGGTTGAGACCTTTGATGAGCGCCTCTCTACTTTTGAAGCAAAAACAAAAGCTGATGAAAGTCAGGTCAAGAGCGATAAAAACATTGATGCGATCGCTGCACAGCTCATATTGGAGAGCTGGCTTAATTCCAATTGATAATAAAATTTTATTCTGTGCTAATTGATGGGCTAGCAATCTCATGATAAATGTTACTGAAAATATTATTAATGTTCGAAGTCGTATATCCAAAGCATCGAAAAAATTTGATAGAAATGAATCAGAAATTACATTATTGGCTGTTAGCAAGAAACAGTCCGTAGAAGCAATAAAGCAGGCGATAGAGTATGGATTAACAGATTTTGGAGAAAATTATCTTCAGGAATCAGAGTCAAAAATACACGATATTCGTCTAAAATCAGCTAAATGGCACTATATAGGTAGAATACAATCTAATAAAGCCCGACGGATAGCAAGTTTATTTGATTGGGTGCATAGCGTCGAAAGATTCAGTATCGCACAAAAATTAAACGATAATAGGCCGTCTGATTTATCCCCTCTAAATATTTGCCTTCAAGTTAACATTGATAATGATAATGACAAGTCTGGGTTTGACTCAAAAAAACTACTTTCTGCACTAGCTGATTTTAAAAAATTACCATCTTTAAAGCTTCGAGGGTTAATGGCAATTCCTAAACAACAGAAGAATAGTGAATTAACTAGGGCTAGCTTTGCTAATCTGCATAAGTTATTTATTGAGGCAAAAAACCATTACAAAGATCCTTGTTTTGATTGTCTATCCATGGGAATGTCAGGTGATATGGAATTTGCGATTGCTGAAGGATCAACTATGTTACGAATAGGGACTGATATTTTTGGCCCAAGAGATTAAGCTTGGTAGCCAATTCTATAAGGGGAATTCTTTTGAATATTAACAATACTTCATTTGGAGCACATAAGATTACTTTTATTGGTGCTGGAAATATGGCTCGAAGTCTCATAGGAGGTTTAATTTCTAATGGATATCCCTCAGAGAATATTTTTTGCAGCGACCCAAATGAACATTCTTTAGCTTTGGCAAGAAATTTAGGTCAAATACAAACATGCGTTGACAATTCTCAGGCAATTAACTCTGCAGATTTTGTAGTCCTTGCGGTTAAGCCTCAGTTAGTCAAAGATGTTCTATGCCCATTAAGGGCAGTCCTTGCTAATAAGCAGGTTGTTTTGATCTCTATTGCCGCAGGCATTAATTGCAAAAACCTAAACACTTGGGCGGGTGAAGATATTCCAATCGTTCGGTGTATGCCAAATACTCCAGCTTTGGTTAAGTCTGGTGCCTGTGGAATGTATGCAACACATAATGTAAGTGAATTGGAAAAAGAATTAGTTTTTAAATTGATGTCTGCTGTTGGTTTAGCAATTTGGCTGAATAGTGAATCACAAATTGATGCTGTTACGGCGTTATCTGGTAGTGGACCAGCTTACTTTTTCTTATTTATGGAGGCATTAAAAGATACTGCACAAAAGCTAGGTTTGGAATCTGACATTGCCACAATCTTGACTCAACATACTGCCCTTGGTGCAGCAAATATGGTTATGAATACAGAGGATGAATTATCTGAGTTACGTCGAAAAGTGACTTCACCTAATGGCACAACTCATGCAGCGATTAAATCTTTTGAAGAGAATAATTTTAGAGAAATTATCGATATTGCAGTTAAAGCAGCATATGAACGATCAAAATCACTCACTAAGGAATTCGAATAACCATCATGTTAAGTCAAATTGGTATTTTAATAATTTCACCCCTGATTAAGTTTTTCACTATTTTGGTTTTATTACGTTTATTACTGCAGATTGCACGCGCGGATTTTTATAATCCTTTATCACAATTTATTATTAAGGCTACTGATCCATTACTTAAGCCGATGCGTCGTTTTATTCCTGGTTTTTTGGGTTTTGACTTTCCATCTTTAATTTTAGCTATCTTAGTGCAGTCATTGGGTATATTTTTAATATTATTGATTGAGGGAAATATAACTACAAACTTGACTATATATTTATTAAGTGGTTTTTTTAGTGTAATTCAATTAGCTCTTCAAATTGTATTTTTTATTATTCTTATTATGGTTGTGATTAGCTGGATAAGTCCAAAATCATATCATCCAGCAATTTTACTTTTGAGGCAGATTAGTGATCCAATTATGATGCCTTTTAGACGTGCAATTCCAAGTATAGCGGGAGTAGATTTTTCTCCTATGTTGGCTTTATTTATAATACAAATCTTATTAAATATTGGTGTTATCTTGGGTTTATTTAATTCATATTAAGCTCAAAAAATATCCCAAGAAATACAATTAGACCGACGAAATTATTATTCTTAAAAGCCTTAAAGTAATTATTTTTACCCCCTTTTTTTACTAAGAGCTGCTGATATAAAAATAACGATATTACAATAAAAATACAATAAAAGTAGTAACTTTTGAATTGCTCAATAAATCCAACCATTAACATTAATAGGATAAATATTGATTGTAATATGAATGTTATTAACTGATGGCGATCACCAAAAATAAGAGCTGTAGATTTAATACCGATTCTTTCATCATCATTTTTATCAATTAGAGCATAAAACGTATCGTAACAAATAACCCAAGCTAAAACTGCAAAATAAATAGGTAGGATCGTAAAGCTTAATTTTTCTGTTTGTGCGGCAAAGGCCATAGGAATAGAGCAACTAAAAGCCATACCAAGAAACACTTGTGGATAGTAAAAAAACCGTTTTGTGAAGGGATATATTGTTGTGATAGAAAACGCAAGTATAGCAAACAAAAATGTCAAAATATTTGTCCAAAACAATAATAAACAAGAGAAGAATGAAAAAATAAAAAAAAGTTGTAATGCTTCTGCAGTACTAATTAATTTTGTTGCTAATGGGCGAGACTTTGTTCTCTCTACTTTGCCATCAAAATTACGGTCTGCAAAATCGTTTATAATACAGCCCGCAGATCTCATTAGAAAAGAGCCTACTAGAAATATAAAAAGAAGCAAAATATTTGGCATACCATCTGCAGCAATCCAAAGAGACCATAGAGCTGGCCAAGCTACAAGGAAAAAACCAATTGGCTGAAAAAAACGAATCAAAATCAAATAGTGTTTAAAGTTTTTTAAATTTAATCTTTGCATATTATTAAACTTCAATTGCTAAAAATATTACGGGCGATAACTAGGCAAAAATATTTCATTGATTAACAAGTTTTTATTATAAACAGTGAATTTAGAGCGTCTTCCCCAATAACAAATATTTTCATGATGGTTTTTTTTATTAGCTGTTGTGTTTATAGATTCATCAACGTATTTTGGCAAATCCTGATTTATTAGTTTGGCGACTTCAAAAGGACTCCGCTTAGTTCCAGGTGTATTAAAGAGAATATGTCCAAGTGATTTATTATCGAAATTCTTTAGGTATTCCAGCTCATCAACTAATGAATCCTTAGGCATTACAGTTCTTGCATAAATCCATGGCTCATTGTGACAATTTAATAAAACCTCCCTGATCAAGCATTCTTCCCTTGGCGATAGAGAAAGTATTCTTTCTTCAGACATATTAGGATAGGACCAATCTTGCCGAAGTACATGAACTGAAAAATTGCCATCACTTTTTTTTATTAGTCGCGAGGTTAAAGACTCTTCATTTAAAAGCCAATGTGTGACTGAATGCGGCAGTTCTATTGGGTTAAGCTCTGAGGCTTTTCGCCAATTTTGATCTTTCATTTATAATTTTTCATAGAATAATTTTTATAAGAGTACCAATAAAATTATACTTAAAACGTAAGTTTATACTCACTACCAACATAATCCACGTGATATTTTTTTATGAAACTAGAAAAATATTTGTTGGTAACTTACAAAACAAATGTATACACTTTATGAATAAAGTAGATACCAAAGTCTGCTTTAGGTTCATAGTAAGTTATATAGAAGTAAAAATAAATTTGATGTGAAAAATTAAAATTTTTTGGGGGAGTTATGAATAAAACAGATTTGGCGGAAGCAGTTGCTGATAAGGCTGATATTTCAAAAGATAAAGCAACGGAGGTTGTCACTGCTATAACAGATGAAATCACAGCAGCATTAGCAAGAGATGAACAAGTAAGTTTGATAGGCTTTGGTAGTTTCGTTCGTCGTTCACGTGCGGCTAGAAAAGGAAAAAACCCACAAACAGGTGCTGAAATTGATATTGCAGCTAGTAATTCTGTTGGTTTTAAAGCCGGAAAGTCTTTGAAAGATTCTGTTAATCAATAAATTTAGATTTTATAGCGCAGCTAAATGTAATCAATAAAAATAGGGTCATGAATGACCCTATTTTTATTTTGGAGGCAATTTGAGTTTAACAAAAAAGATATTTTTTGCCATGCTTGCCGGTATTCTATTTGGCGGTATATTTAATATTTTTCCATCATCACCATCAAATGGATTCACTAATTTTTTTGAAACATTTTTATTTTTTGGATTATTTGATGTTTTAGGAAAAATATTTATTGCTTCACTTAAACTACTTGTTGTTCCTTTAGTTTTTATATCACTTACTTGTGGTGTTGCTGGAATTGGTAGTAAAAGTAATATGGGTTTCATTGCTATAAAAACAATTGGCCTTTATTTAATAACTACTGCCATAGCAATTACTATTGCATTGAGTGTATCAGTCTTCACAAATCCAGGAGCGGGTAATCATTTATCTATTGAGAGTAATAAGAATACAGATTACGCCATAAAAGAACCTCCAAATTTAGTAGATACCATAGTAAATATTTTTCCAAGTAATCCTGTTGAAGCAATGGCTCAAGGAAATATGCTGCAAATTATTGTGATCGCAATCCTCTTTGGCATAGCTATATCTAAAACAAAAGAAGAAGGCAAAAGAGTATTCGATATCTTTGAAGTTCTAAATAAAGTAATGATGCAAATCGTTATGTTATTAATGAAATTAGCACCGTATGGAATTTTTTGTTTATTGGCTTTGAATTTTTATGAGGAGGGTTTTGATCTATTATTTCAACTCTTTTCTTATTTCACTACCGTTATATTTGTTTTAATTCTTCACTGTTTTTTAATTTATTCTTTATTATTGATTTTTTTCACTGGCCTTAATCCCATCACATTTATGAGTTATCTTAGACGTATGTGGATATTTGGTTTTGCCACTGCGTCAAGCAATGCGACCATACCTATCACATTAGAAACAGTCCATAACATGGGTGTAAAAAAGACCATCGCCTCATTTACAGTTCCATTAGGGGCAACAATCAATATGGATGGGACAGCCATAATGCAAGGAGTTGCAACAGTTTTCATTGCACAAGCATATCAAATTGATTTGTCTTTTATTGATTATCTAACAGTGATAATAATGGCTACACTTGCTTCGGTTGGTACAGCAGGTGTTCCGGGTGTTGGCCTTATAACTTTAGCAATGGTTTTACAGCAGGTTGGCTTACCTGTGGAGGGCATTGCCTTAATTATTGGCATTGATAGATTATTGGATATGCTTAGAACATCAGTAAATCTCACTGGTGACTCATTAGTATCTTGTATTGTTGCAAAAAGTAGTCGTGAGATGGATTTGAATAAATTTGCGAATAGAGATTAGAGTTTGGAAATGGAAAAACTTCAAATCAAAAAAGAATTTAAATACCAACTAAAATATTTTTACTTTATTAATTTTTTTATTTTTATTTTTATTTTTCTAGTATTATATATATCAAATCTTTTTGGATTTTATAAGCAAGCATTCATACCAATATGTATTTTTTTCTTCATTTGGATATTTAATGCAGACAAATTTTATTATTGCCCTGCGTGTCGAGGGAACCCTCGTGGCAAACATGGTTTGATTTATCCGCCAAAAAAATGCAGTGAATGTTCCGCTGATTTGATTTAGATTGAATTACAATATCGATTCAATTTGAGAGGATATCAATGATGGCTTGGTTACTGTAGAAAATCGTTTAATAGCTTCCCCATTACGGTTAATTAGAAATTTTGTAAAGTTCCACTTTATACTTTTTGATCCTAAAAAACCTTTAGTTTTTGATTTAAGATATTTGTATATTGGGTGAGCATCAGAACCATTCACTTTAATTTTCTGAGCAATTATAAAAGTAACATCATAATTCAAAGAGCAAAAATTTATTATTTCATCCATTGATCCTGGCTCTTGTTTACCAAATTGATTACAAGGAAATGCAATAACTACTAATCCATCACGGGAGTATTTTTTGTTTAATTGCTCTAATTCTTGAAGTTGAGGGGTAAATCCACACTTACTTGCGGTATTCACTATTAATAAAACTTTATCTTTGTAATCGGCCATTTGTTTTATACTGCCATCAGAAAGATTAAAGTTAAGCTGGTACAAAGAAGAAATATTTTCCATTAATTAATAATTACCTTTGTTGCATTAGTTGTTGTCTTAAAACAATTGCTCTTTTCTTTTTGTAAGACCATTTTGCTTGTTTTATATATCTATTTAAAATAGTTATAGCCATTTTTGCTTGATTTATTTTTGAGTATAGCAACCCAGCATCATAAAGAAATCTTGTATCATGAGGATCAATTTCCTGCATCGTAGTAACGATTTTTAAGGCGCAACGATAATTTCGCTTCTCCACAAGCTGGTTCTTAGAATTATTTTGTAGTTTTATTAAAATAG
>MDSV01172481.1_pt1 | contig 10445 bp, 4 predicted proteins | sample 810851 | NCBI WGS metagenome assembly MDSV01 (sample SAMN05326640, study PRJNA326480) | marine metagenome | isolation source: seawater | place: Atlantic Ocean: North East | collected 2012
TATCTTAGATTGATTTGGGCCAGGATAGGTACCCCTCATTGCCCAGAATGTGGAAAAGAAGTATCAATTCAAACAGTTCAGGAAATTGTAGATGATATTTTATGGCGTTATGACGGCAAACCAATAGCCATTTGGAGTCCAGCAATAAGAAATAGAAAGGGCACCCATTCAGATTTATTTCGTCAAATGGTTGAAAATGGATTTCTTGATGGTAAGGTGAATGGTAGAGAAGTTTCTTTTGAGAATCCTCCAGAGTTGGAAAAGAATCTCAGACATGATATTGATATTAGAATTGATAGAATCAAATTAAAAAATGAAAACAAACAAAGATTAACAGAAGCAGTAGAGACCGCATTAAAGTTTGGTGGGGGTAGTGTTGGTGTTGAGGATATTAATTCAGAATCGAATGAATTAACAACATATAGTGAAGAGTTTGCTTGCCCAGACCACGGAGCCTTTTTGTCTGAAATGAGCCCTAGAATTTTCTCATTTAATTCTCCATTGGGTGCATGTCCAGATTGTCAAGGGCTTGGTGTACAAAAACAACTTTCATTAGATCTAATTATAGATGAAAATTTGAGTATTGTGGATGGGTGCATTCGACCACTTCAACGCTCAATGTCTGCAGGATGGTATCGTGCAATCATGGCTCAAACAGCAATACATTATGGGTACGATCCAACAATTCCTTTCAAAGAATGGGATGAAACAGGAAGAGATTTGATTTTAAACGGAACAGGTTCAGAAAATATTGATTTTAATATTGAAGGTAGAAAAGGCAGGTCGAATTATTCTATGAGAAAACCATGGGAAGGAGTACTTTCAAGATTAGATAGATTGTATAGGGAAACCGATTATGAAGGGACTAGAAATAGGATATCTTCGTTTATGATAGATCATCCATGTGAAGGGTGTATGGGTGAACAATTGAATAAACCTGCAAGATTAGTTACTATTGGAGGAACAACTTTACCTCAATTATCTACTGCCACCATTCTTAATGCACAAAAAATAATTTCTAATTGGATAGATTCTAAAACATTATCAGAAAGAGAACTTCATATTGCTAAAGATGCATTACTTGAAATTCAGAGTAGGTTAAAATTTTTGAATGATGTAGGGTTAGGGTATTTGACATTAAATCGTAAAGCGAATACATTATCTGGAGGAGAAAGTCAAAGAATAAGGTTAGCTACTCAAATTGGAAGTAAGTTGACAGGAGTAATGTATGTTTTAGATGAACCTTCAATAGGATTACATCAAAGAGATAATGCAAAATTAATATCAACATTAAGAGAATTAGTTGATTTAGGAAACACGTTGATAGTTGTAGAACATGATGAAGAAACATTACATCAAGCAGATTATTTGATTGATATTGGCCCCGGAGCGGGTAGAAATGGAGGAGAAATAGTAGTTGCAGGGTCTCCCGAAAAGGTGATGAAATGTAAAAAAAGCATCACAGGTCAATATTTATCAGGATTTAAACAAATACCTATACCTACAGCAAGAGTTGAACCAAATGGAAAATATTTGATCGTATTAGGCGCAAATGAAAACAACCTAAAAGACATAACAGTATGCATACCGTTAGGTTGCATGGTCTCAGTAACAGGAGTTTCAGGGAGTGGGAAATCTAGTTTAATTTCTAGAATATTAGCCCCCGCATTACTTAGAGATATACAAAAAGCAGATACATCCCCAGGAAAGCATGTAAGTATTCAAGGGATAGAACATGTAGATAAAGCGATAGTAATAGACCAATCACCTATTGGTAGAACACCAAGATCTAATCCTGCCACATATACAAAATCATTCGATATTATTCGAAAAACATTTTCTGAAACATCATTATCAAAAGAAAGGGGATATACTCCAGGACATTTTTCATTTAATGTGAAAGGAGGACGTTGTGAGTCATGTAAAGGGGCAGGTTCTACAAAATTAGAAATGAATTTTCTTCCAGATGTCTGGGTGGTTTGTGATATTTGTAAAGGTAAAAGATATACCAGAGAGACATTAGAAGTAGAGTGGCGTGGAAAAAATATTTTTGATGTTTTAGAAATGAGTGTAAGTGAATCTGTAGAATTTTTCGAACACCATAAAAAACTGTTTAGAATATTGAAAACATTGGATGATGTAGGATTAGGCTATATTAAATTAGGTCAAGCGGCAACTACATTATCTGGTGGAGAAGCCCAAAGAGTCAAACTTGCTAGTGAGTTAAGGAAGCCCCCAAATACACATACAGTGTATATTTTAGATGAACCAACAACAGGTCTAAGTATTTCAGATGTAAGGCAATTAATTGAAGTATTACATAGATTAAGAGATCAGGGACATACAGTGATAATTATAGAACATCATTTAGATGTGATAAAATCATCTGATTGGATAATTGACCTCGGCCCCGAAGGGGGAAGCGAAGGGGGAGAAATCGTTGCCGAAGGAACGCCCGAAGATGTTGCTAGAATATTAAAAAGCCATACTGGTGGTAGTTTGAGAGAAATTTTAAATTAAATCTGGAAATAAATTTATATGTTCAATAGCGTATGGTTTAGGCATTGGGTCTAGATATTTTTCTATTGACTTTTTTTGAATTTCTAGATATTTTTCAGGAAGTAAATTTAATGCTGGAGGATAGTATTTTTCCCACCACGACAAATCTAAAGATTCTAAATCTTTTAAATCTGGAACCAAATGAAATAAATTAAATTTTTGAAGAACCCAAGTTACATGTACTGCAGTTTTTAATGGACGTTTTTGTAAGAAAATATCAATCTCACCACTTGTTGGATCAAATGCTCTTCCTAGAACTCCATTTTTATGAAAACATTTCCAACAACTTTCACAACCCGTATTTCCCTCAGCCCGTAAACAAGAATTTACGTATTTAGCAAACCCTCCATCATTTACAATTTTGAGTGCACCAGCCTGCGAAACTCCTGCAAGAGGGGTATTGTATGCCAAACCAACCGAATTAAATATTTCCGACCAATATTTCCAAACATGCCTCTCTTCACCAAAATTTCTAAACGAAGCCCCTTTACGTAAATATGTATTATCAATCGGCATACCCATAGCGATAGAATCTAAATCATAATAGTCCGCTAGTAATATTAAATGTGCACATGTTGCAAAATCAGTTGAAAACCCAATTGGTTTACCCCATGTTGTCCTTAATACTTCATGATCACTAAGAATAGAATCAATAGTCCATTTTTTTTCATTTTTCAATGCATCCATAGTTATGTCTGCATTACTATGTTTTATCCTAGAACTAAACGATCTTCTGTGGTGTAAAGCAACGGTATTTTTAGGCATTAGAAGTAATGCTGCAACAGAATCAATACCACAAGAAAGAGCTAAACCAGGTCTTGTACCAGGTTTTCTCGAAGGAACCCACCCATCAAGTAAATGTTTACTCGCTGGTTTTAATAGAACATGGGCGCATAATCTCAATAAATCTTCATGAGTGCTACTTAAATCATAATCTTTAGGCATTACCCATGTTATTATACCACATGGACTATGCATTTGTAGAATTTTACCTTTTTGTTTAAATTGAATATCTTCCCAAAAAAAATCTTTTTTATCTTTTAAATCATCTCGTTCTTTTGGGTGTTTCATTTCATACATTTCAAGATATTTTTCAAAAAAATCTTCAACATTTTGAATATTATCCCTAAGATCTTTAATTAAAATATTGAGTAAAGCCCCATCTTTTTCCAATATCATTGCAAGCCGAAGTCTTTGGTATCTTGCATTTTTAAACCAAAGAATTGAATTCCATAATTTATACGCTTCTAGCCTATAATTTAGATTAGTATAAGCGCGAGCAGAATAAAATATAATCAAAGTATTTCCCTTTTTTAAATTTGAATGATAATATTTTTCATATAATTTTATAATTCCCATCCAATTTTTTTTTAAAACCATCCTTCTCATTTTAGCCGTATTGGAAAACGGAATGAATTTTAATAAATGAAACAACATTAACATATTCTAACAACTGTTTATTTCAATACTTACTGGTTCATAATTTTGAAATTCTAGTTATTCATATTAGTATATTGGTGTTGCGATTAGATGAAATGGAAGAAGAAATGAAATTTTTTGACGATTTTGTTAAACTTATTAAAGAACATATATTTACAAAAGACACTAAAATAATAAGGCAAAATATCGATTTTAATAAATTAAACAAAGAATTTGAATTAACAACTCCCCCTACTCCAATATCTGATGAAGAGGTTATAAATTATCTAAAAAAATATCTAAATTATTCTGTGAAAACAAATCAACCAGGGTTTTTACAAAGTTTGTGGGGAGGGTCACATATACCTGCAATTTTAGGAGAACTTTTGATAGCATCTACAAATACTTCCATGTATACTTTTGATACCGCCCCTGTAGCAACAGTAATTGAAAAAAGTATGATTTCTAAATTGACCGATTTAATAGGATGGGGTAAAGGGGGAGGGACATTTACATCTGGGGGTTCAAATGGAAATTTGTTAGGGTTACTTTGCGCAAGGAATTATAGTTTCCCCGAATATATAAAGAAAGGTAATTTAGGTAAAGAATTTCAAATATACATCTCCTCAGAATCCCATTATTCAATCGAGAATGCTGCTAAAATAATGGGCATAGGTATTGAAAATATAATTAAAATAAATTGTGATAAAAACGGCAAAATGAAAGTACAGGATTTGGAAAAAGAAATTAAGAATACATTAAACAATTCTAAAATTCCAATGTGTGTTGTTGCTACGGGAGGGACCACAATCCGAGGTAATTTTGATCCAATTAATGAAATTTCTAAGGTCTGTAAAAAATATAATATTTGGCATCACTTAGATGCAGCTTGGGGAGGAGCAGCATTATTTAGTAATAAATCCCAATATCTTTTAGATGGAATTGATAAGGTCGATTCAATATGTTGGGACCCACATAAATTAATGGGCCTACCATTAATTTGCTCAACATTTTTAGTAAAAAACCTTTCAAATCTTCGGGCGATCGCAAGTTGTGAAAAAGACCCATCATATTTATTCCATGGCAAAGAGAATAATTTTGATCTAGGAAAAACAAGTCTTGCTTGCGGAAGAAGAGCAGATGTGATTAAATTATGGCTTACTTGGCTGACATTAGGAACCGAAGGATGGGCCAAACGTGTAGAATATTGTCTTGATATGGCATCATATTTAGAACAAATTGTAAAACAACACAAAAATTTAGAATTAATGTCATCTAGAGAATTTACAAATGTATGTTTTCGTTGGGTCTCTAAAGAAATAAATGAAATCGATGAATTTAATATTGAATTACGCCAAAAATTAGTGGCTAATGGTGAATATATGGTTTCATTGGCACAATTAGAAGGAGTGCAAATTTTAAGGCCAGTAATTGCACATCCAACAATAACAAAGTCTACATTAGACGGACTAATCATTGAAATTGAAACTATTGCAAAAAGCCTTTCAAAATAATTTTTTAATTAAAATCACCTTTTTGTATTTTTATAAATTAGCGATTCATTCATGGACGGCCCGTATTACGAGAGGTACTAAGAGAGGGTCGCTTGCAATCCAACATCCAGAGAATTGAGGTCACTCCCAAAGTGGGAGGAGGGTTAAGAGATGTTAGAGGAGACACAATTAAGTCTCAATTAAAAACAGATTATGATTTAGAAATTAAAGAAGTAAGGAGCATCATGGGGTATCAAATTAATTCCCCCCTCACAGATAATGAATTGAGTAAATTAGTAGATGATTTATTTACAGATCCAATAATTGAAATAGGTAGTTTTAATTCATCATTATTAGATAATAAAGAAGCGTTTGAAATAACACCAGAAGCAGTAATTACTGTAGGATTCAGACCAGGAGTTACTGATAATAGGGCTACAGCAGCACAGGATGGTTTTGTCACAATTTTCCCAGAGATGTCTAAAACTCGCATTTCAACAACAATTAGTTATGTGTTTTTTGGAATAGGAGATGTAGATTTGAATTGGCTTTCAAATCAGTTACACAATTCCTTAATCGAAACAGTAGTAATTGCTGATAATAATGATTGCATGATTGGAGATTGGCCAGAACTTGGTTTTCCAGAATTAAAGGAAATAGAATATTCTGCACCATCTATTATTGATTTAAATGTGAGCGATTCAGAATTAATAGAAATTAGTGAAAAAGGTTTACTTGCTTTGAATTTAGAAGAGATGAAAACAATTCAAGCAAATTACCAAGATACGAAAGTACAAGAAAAACGTAAGAAATTAGGACTTCCCCCTAATTTTCCAACCGATGTTGAATTAGAATGTTTAGCACAATCATGGTCTGAACATTGTAAACACAAAATTTTCGCTGCTAAAATACACCACATAGATAATGAAACAGGAGAAGATTCCGAAATAGATTCATTGTTTAAAACTTATATTATGAGGCCTGCTTTAGAAATGCAACAAAAAGTTGACTGGCTTCTCTCTTTATTCCATGATAATTCTGGAGTAATTGAATGGACGCCAGAATGGAGTTTGTGTATGAAGGCAGAGACACATAATTCTCCAAGTGCATTAGACCCATTTGGGGGAGCAATGACTGGAATAGTTGGAGTAAATAGAGATATTTTGGGCACTGGTTTAGGTGCAAGACCTATTGCAAATACGGATGTTTTTTGTTTCGGCCCTCCTGATTATGACGGGCATTTACCTGAGGGCTTGTTCCACCCCTCTCGTGTAATGAGAGGAGTTCACGCAGGAGTTAGAGCGGGAGGAAATGAGAGTGGCATACCTACAGTAAATGGAGCAATAATTTTTGATGATAGATATATTGGAAAACCGTTGGTTTATTGTGGAACTGTGGGAATATTGCCAAGATATTTACCAGATGGTAGAGAAAGCCATATCAAAACCCCCCACGCTGGCGATTTAATTTACATGGTAGGAGGAAGAGTTGGAAGTGATGGAATACACGGCGCCACATTTTCTAGTTTAGAATTGACAGACGAAAGTCCTAGTAGTGCAGTTCAAATTGGTGATCCAATTACCCAGAAAAAAATGGTTGATATGTTATTAGAAGCTAGAGATTTAGGCCTTATTCAAGTAATTACAGATAATGGTGCTGGAGGATTATCATCCAGTGTAGGAGAAATGGCAGAATTAACAGGAGGTGCCAATTTGGATTTATCAAAAGTACCTTTGAAACAATTAGGCCTAAGTGCTTGGGAAATATTAGTTTCTGAATCACAAGAGAGAATGACAGTAGGAGTGAGTGAAGAAAATATTTTAGAGTTTGAAAAATTAGCTGCTTTACATGAAGTAGAAGCAACAATTGTTGGTGAATTTTCAAATTCAGGCACATTCTTAGTAAGTTATGGAGAGCAAATTGTTGCAGATTTACCAATTTCATTTTTGCATGACGGGTGCCCCCAACTTCAATTAGAATCGGAATGGACCCCCCCTATTCATACCTCAATTACCTTTCCAAATGACTGTGGAGCAGAGGAGATGGGATTAATTCTAGAACGCCTTATGGCAAGACCCAATATTGCAAGTAAAGAATGGTGGGTTAGATCATATGATCATGAAGTGATAGGCCAATCAGTAATCAAACCATTCGGAGGAATAAATCATGATGCTCCAGGAGATGCAGCAGTCATAGCTCCGATTCAAGGAGAAACTTATGGTGCCGTAATTTCATGTGGAATTATGCCTAGATATTCTGATTTAGACGCATATGCTATGGCAGCAGCAAGCGTTGATGAAGCAGTAAGAAATGCTGTTTGTGTAGGAGTGGATTTAGATAGGATTGCAGGATTAGATAATTTTTGTTGGCCTGATCCAGTAGAAAGTGAAAAAACACCAGATGGGCGTTTTAAATTAGCTCAATTAGTTAGAGCGAATCGTGCATTAGAAGATGTTTGTAGAGCTTATTCATTACCTTGTATTTCAGGAAAAGACTCTATGAAAAATGACGCAATACTAGATGGTGAGAAAATAAGCGTTCCACCTACATTATTATTCAGTTTGATGGGGAACCACCCAGATGTAAGAAATGCAACTTCTTCTGATTTCAAAAACTCAGGGGATTCGATTTATCTTATTGGGGAATCAAAACAAGAACTTGGTGCAAGCGAATTTGCTTACATGTTACAAAACGAATCAAAAGGAAGTAGTGGAATTGGAGGAGAGGTTCCAAAAATCAACCCCGAAAGAAATTTGTCTGCATACAAAGCACTTACGAAAGCCATTCATTCTGGTTTAGTTGCTAGTGCTCATGATTGTTCGGAAGGAGGTTTGGCAGTAGCTCTTACCGAGTCTTGTTTTGGAATTGATGCGGGAGCAGAAATCGAAATTACAAAGATTTTTGAGTATGACGAAAACATTGATGTGTGGGGGGCATTATTTGGAGAAAGTCTTGGCCGTATTGTAGTAAGCATCAACCCAAAGAATATTGTAGGATTTGAAAATGTAATGGAAAACATTGCATGTGACCATATTGGATTTGTAGGTGAAAGTGATACAATTTCTATAACTAATAATGGAAAACTTATCTTATCACACTCTGTTAATGAATTGAGAAGTGCTTGGAAGGGAACATTACACGGAGGCAATTCAGAATGACTGTAAAAGTAGCGGTACTTACTGGATTCGGAATAAATTGCGATAGAGAAACCGCTGCGGTTTTCGAAATGGCGGGAGCAAAGTCCGAAAGAATACACATAAATAAAATCGTAAATGGAGAAATAAAGTTAGATGATTTCCACATTATGGCAGTACCTGGTGGTTTTTCTTTTGGTGATCATTTAGGAAGTGGAAGGCTGATGGGAAACAGGCTTAGGTTTGGTTTAAGAGAACAAGTACGTAAATTCGTTAAAGACAAAAAACCAATAATTGGGATTTGTAATGGTTTTCAAGTTTTAGTAAAAATGGGGCTTTTACCAGGAGATGATGATATTTCATTTGAGCAAACAGCATCATTAACACTCAACGATAGTGGACATTATGAAGATAGGTGGGTAACTTTGGAATTCGAAAAAAGCAGCCAATGCATTTGGACTAAAGGATTGACGAGGATGAGAGTTCCAGTAAGGCACGGTGAAGGAAAATTTGTCACTAACGACAAAGGACTCTTGGACAAATGGGATAAAAGTGGACAATTAGTTGTAAGATATGTTAACCCAACAGACACATATCCTTCAAAGTCTGATAAATTATTGCCTTATCCAATTTCACCAAATGCTAGTTGGAGAAATATTGCAGGAGTTTGTGATCCTTCTGGATTAGTATTTGGATTAATGCCCCATCCAGAAGCAAATCATTCAACATGGCTAGGGGCAACATGGACTAGAGAGAATGTAGAACACGGAGAAGGAGAAGGAATGGCTTTATTCCATAATGCAGTTAATTATGCGCAGTCTCAATTTATAATTAATGATTAAATTTAGGAACCCTATGGATTGTGAGAGATTTATGATAGATAATAATCAAGTAGAATCCTTCCTTTCTGATAATTGTCCTCCAATGAGTATTTATGAAACATTATATGCATTTAGAGATAGTTTTGGAAAATTTATGGGTACAGAAGGCACACACCCTTGGTCCCAAGGATTCCCTTTGACAACCCCACTTGATAAATTTGGAGGCCCATCATTACCTTCATCAATTGATGTAACATGGGAAGACAGATTTTATCCAAAAGCTTGGGGCCATCCATTATTACGTGAAGCAATTACAAATTATTACAACACTTATTATGATTGTAATATTACTCCTGAAAATGTAATGATTTTTGCAGGAGGCCGTCAAGGAATATTTTCTGTCTTAGCATTCTTGAAAAAAAATGTACAAATTAGAATTGGTAATGTAGAATGGCCAGCATATCTTGATATTATGGCCGCCAATAATATTGATTACAAAGTTGTACCATTTACAAAAGAAAATAATTTCCATCCCCCTAATTCAGATTATTTCGAGAGATCTCGATTAAATAATAATACAAACATTATGCCAATAATTTCCAACCCAAGTAATCCAACAGGCCATACAAGGGCGGATGAAGAATTAAAGGAATTAATTGAGATGGCTGAACAATCAAATAATGGAATTCTTCTTGATGAAGCATATGAAATGTTCCATTCCCCTGCAGTAAGTGGGATGCAATATGTTACTGATTTAGAAAATAGTAATGTGTTCATAACAGGCGCTTGTACTAAGGGACTTCAATGCCCAGGTATACGCGTTGGTTGGGTAATTGCAAGTAAGAAAAATATTGAAACAATGGCTAATTATTCCAGTTTTGGAATGGGGGGAGTATCTCATCCATCTCAATTATATGCAGTAAAATTGTTTGAACCAGAACGAATCAAGAAGGCGAGAGAAGCTGTTAAGAAACATTATGATTGGCAAAGAAAACGTTACGGTGAAGCATTCGAAAGAA
>MDSV01181679.1_pt1 | contig 10445 bp, 10 predicted proteins | sample 810851 | NCBI WGS metagenome assembly MDSV01 (sample SAMN05326640, study PRJNA326480) | marine metagenome | isolation source: seawater | place: Atlantic Ocean: North East | collected 2012
CTTTGAGCATAACTGTTATAACCATCTAAATCTCCGCCCATTACCATTTCCCCTTTGTCAGATTGACTACAGTAAAAATGCCCAGCTCCGAAAGTAACAACATGATCAAGAAAAGGTTTTACTGGTTCAGAAACGCAAGCTTGGAGTACATGAGATTCTATAGGTAATTTCATATTTAATTTTTCTGCAAGCAGAGATGTACTTCCAGCCACGCATAAACCAACTTTTTTAGTTTTAATATTTCCTCTAGAAGTTTGAACGCCTTTTATTTTTCCTTCATGAATATCAAATCCAGTAACTTCACAATGCTGTATAATATCTACTCCCATAGAATCTGCTTGTCTTGCGTAGCCCCACGCTACAGCATCATGTCGAGCTGTACCACCTCTAGGCTGCATCAGTGCACCAAAAATTGGAAACCTGGCTGAAGATGAAAAATCTGCAAATGGAATCATTTTTTTTAATTCCTCTTTATTTAGCATTACTGCATCTATTCCATTTAATTTCATAGAATTGCCTCTACGTGCATAAGCATTTAATTGAGCATCAGAATGTGCAAGATTTATTATTCCTCTTGGCGAATACATAACATTGTAATTTAATTCTTGAGATAAGTTTTCCCATAGCTTCATTCCATATTCATAAAAAAGTCCATTGGCATCCCACATATAATTAGATCTTAATATTGTTGTGTTTCTTCCCACATTGCCACCTCCGATCCAGCCCTTTTCTATTATAGCTACATTATTAATATTATGTTCTTTAGCTAAATAGTATGCTGTGGCTAGTCCATGGCCTCCTCCACCAATGATAATTGCATCATATTCTTTTTTAGGTTCGGGGTCTCTCCAGGCTACATCCCAATTCTGGTGATTGCTAAAGGCATTTTTAATTAGGCTAAATAGAGAATATTTTTGCATAAATTTAATCTTATACAACCTGTATAAATTGTAAAATACCTAAATAAATATAATATATACTTTCTATATATTTTTAGTTATATGAGTGCCGATGAGTAGCATAAAATCAGATATTGAAATAGCTAGAGCGGCTAAAATGCAGCCTATTAAAAATGTGCTTTCAAAGCTTAATGTTCCTGACGAACCTGCGGCTTTTATGCCAATGGGGCGTTATATAGCCAAAATAAACTTAGAATATATAAAAAAAATAAAAGAAAAAAACAGCCATTTAATCTTAGTTACGGCAATTACACCAACTCCTGCTGGCGAAGGAAAAACAACTACATCAGTTGGATTGAGCGATGGTCTGAATAAAATTGGAAAAAAATCTATTGTATGTTTACGTGAACCTAGTTTAGGCCCATCTTTTGGTATGAAAGGTGGTGCTGCAGGTGGCGGCTATGCTCAAGTTGTTCCAATGGAAAGAATTAATTTACATTTTACCGGAGACTTCCATGCTATCACTTCTGCTCATAATCTTTTGTCTGCTTTGATCGATAATCATATTTATTGGGGAAATAAATTAAATATTGACGTAAGAAGAGTTGTTTGGAGAAGAGTTGTTGATTTAAATGATCGTGCCCTTAGATCTATAAATATTAATCTTGGTGGTGTTGCTAATGGTTTTCCTAGAGAAGATGGTTTCGATATAACTGTAGCTTCAGAGGTTATGGCAATTTTCTGTTTATCTAATACCTTAAAAGATTTAGAGGAAAAAATTGGAAATATTACTGTTGCATATAGTAGAGATAAAAAACCTATTTACGCGAAAGATTTAAATGCGCATGGCCCTATGACTGTTTTATTAAAAGATGCAATTAGACCAAATATTACTCAAACGCTTGAAAATAATCCTGCTATTATTCATGGAGGACCTTTTGCAAATATCGCTCACGGATGTAATTCTATTATAGCTACAAAAACTGCATTAAAATTATCTGACTATGTTGTTACTGAAGCTGGATTTGGAGCTGACCTTGGAGCTGAAAAATTTCTAGACATTAAATGTCGTAAAGCAAATATAAAACCTAGTTGTGTTGTATTAGTTGCAACAATTAGAGCTTTAAAAATGCATGGAGGTGTTAAAAAAGATAATTTAAAAAAAGAAAATTTAGAAGCTCTTAAAAAAGGTTTGCCTAATCTTGAAAGACATATTCAAAATATAAAAAAATTTGGATTAGAGGTAGCGGTTGCTATAAATCATTTTGTTACAGATACTGATAAAGAAGTTAAAATCATTGAGGAGTATTGTTTTAAACTTGGTGTTAAGGCTAATCTATGCATGCATTGGTCCAAAGGCGGCGAAGGTACAAAAGATCTTTCAAATAATGTAGTTGAATTATGTGACAAATCTAAAAAAAGCGATTTTAAATTTTTATATTCTGCGGAAATATCTCTTTGGAAAAAAATCGAAGCAATTGCTAAAGAAATTTATGGTGCAAGCGAAGTTGTCGCTGATACTAAAATTAGAGCTCAGCTTAAAAAAATGGAAGACGACGGATTTAAAAAATTTCCCATATGTATAGCGAAAACACAATATAGTTTTTCTACAGATCCCAATTTAAAAGGAGCACCATCTGGACATGTTCTTCCAATTAGAGAAGTAAGACTATCCAGTGGGGCAGAGTTTATAGTTGTAATTTGTGGGGCGATTATGACTATGCCAGGTCTTCCAAGAGTTCCATCAGCAGATTCTATTAAGCTTAATGATGCCGGTGATATAGAGGGATTATTTTAATCTATTTTTTTCTAAATAATTCCAAAAATCTATAGATAAATCTTTTCCAGTTAGATCTTTAAAATTCTTTAATCCTGTAGGCGAGGTTATATTTATATCGCCTGTTAAATAGTTTGATATTAAATCAATACCAGCAAAAACAATTTTATTTTTTTTGAGACTTTTAGCTACTATTTTTGCGATAAATTTTTCTCTAGAGTTTAAAGTTGTTCTCACAGCTTTACCACCTTTACCTAAATTGCTAACTATAGAACCCTTTTTTGGAATTCTTCTTATGGCACCTTTAATAATACCTCCAATAATAAAAATGCGCTTATCGCCATTTTTTATTTGAGGTATAAATTTTTGAACCATAACATGTTCATGTTTTTTTAAATAATTAAGTATTTTAGTTTTTTTTACTAAACTATTAATAAAAAGAATGTCGTTTCCCCCATAGCCATGGGTAGGTTTAATAACAATTTTTTTATATTTTTTTTTGAACTTTTCAATTTGATCTGTGCTCTTGGTAAAAATTGTTGGAGGCATCAGTTTCAAAAAATTAATAGAATAAATTTTTTCTGGTAAATTTCTTACTGAAAAAGGATCATTAATTATTTTAGTTTTTTTTGCTATTCTTTCTAGTAAAAATGTTGCAGTTATATAGTCCATATTAAATGGTGGATTTTGCCTCATTAATATAAAATTAGTTTTAGAGAGATCTAGTAATTTTGAACCTTTTACAGAATAAAAATTCTTTTTTTTCTCATAAAATTCGATTTCTTTACATAACGCAAAAACAGTATTGTTATTAAATGTAAGATTTTTTGTTTCATAATAATAAATTTTGTAACCTCTTTTTTGAGCTTCAAGTGCTAACAATAAAGTAGTGTCAGTTTTAATATTAATTTTTTGAAAAGAATCTCCTTGTATGGCAATAATTCTATTAAACATTTTCATATAAAAATTTTAAATTTTTTTGTGTGTTAAATTTTTCAATAGCACTGGAAGCTTTATTTTTATTATTATTTATTACACTTTCAATACTTCTCAAGAAAATAGTCTCATCTTTACCTTTGTTGTTCTTGATAGATCTTTTTTGAAGACCTTTTTTTGATAAATTTAAAAAAATCTTACCCCATTCAAGTAGCGTTCTATTCTTAATAATCGTATTTAAACCTTTTTTAGGTACTTCTAAATATGCATTAAGAACTTCCGAAGCTTTCCAGTGTTCAATAATTTCTAAAGCTTCATCTAAATTACCATAAATTAACCCTGCGTAAAATGCTGGCCCTCCACAATGACAATCCCATTCGCAAGTATCTAAAGATCTAATCTCAATATATTTTTTTAAACGAACCTCGTTAAATATTGTTGCTAAATGTGTTTCAAAATCTTTTATGCTAGGTTTGTTATTTTTTGATATTAAAATATTTCCTTCCATAAAATCTTTAAATGTTTTTCCATTAGATTTTAAATAATTTCCATTTTTAAATATAAACAATAAAGATGTGTTAATGGCCATATCTACATATTTTTCAAAATTCATGTCTTCTAAAAAAAGCTTGGGTAAACCTCCTCTTGAAGTATTTTGCCAAACATGTGTTCTATAAGATAAGTAGCCGTTTAATTTACTTTCTTTTATGGGTGAATTTGCGAAAATTGCTGAAGATAAAGGTACCAAAAAAGAACTTAACTTAAACTTCTTAATAAAATCTTTTTCAGAAATATAGTCTAAATTTATTTGTGTTCCGCAAGTTTGATACATCATTTCTAAACTAAGCCTGCCATTCTTTGGCATTTCTTCATCCATAATAGCGTAACGTTTTTTAGGATTTTTTGGAACATTTTCCAATTTTGAAAAAGGATCAAAACTGGTTGCCATCATTTTAAGATCAAAATTTTTACATGCTTTTTTTAGTTCATCCAAAAACTCATAAGACTCGTTGCAGTTATGATGTATGGAAGGAAGAGGTGCGCCAGATAGTTCTATTTGGTTTCCAGGCTCTAAAGTTATGCTTTTGTTATATTTTTTTAATGCAATAATATTATTTTTTTCTTTAATAGCTTTCCAGCCAAATTTTTCAAGAAAGTTTAAAACTTTTTTTATTGTTTCGTAGTCAATTCTTGTATTTAGTTTTTTATTAAATAAAAATTTTTCATGCTCAACTCCGATGCTTAAATTTTCTGGTGTTTTACATCCATCTTGGAAATAATTTATTAAATCTTCTTTATTAATCAATTAATTAAATGCCTTCTTTTATAAGAGAGTAAATATCTTTTTTATTTTGCAGTCCAATAGCTTGTGCAATTTGTAAATCGTTTTTATATACTGCAATCGTAGACCAATAATTAATATTCAAATATTCGGCAATATCTTTATGTTTTGGTAGTTCAAAATCTAAAAAAATTATATCACTAAAATCCTGTTTTGCTTGTTTTAGTATTGGTTTTTGTTTAGCGCAAGTTGAACAAAATTTATTCCATGAATACACTACGACTGTTTTTCCGTCTTTTTGAGCTTGTTTAAATACTTCCTTTGTAAAATTTGAAGATAATTCAGCAGCAAAGGCGTTTGAAAAATTAAAAAATAAAATTAATATTAGTATTCTTTTCATATTTTTTATTTATAGCACTATTTGATATGATTTAGCCAATTTTTTAGTTCTAAAATTCTTATTTCATCTTTAAGTTTAATTTCTTCTTTTTTAATTATTTCTAAATGAGATTTTATATCCTCAGAGTTATTAAAAATGTTTTTTTCTATTAATCCTTTTGATCTATGTTTAATAAGTTTAACCATATAATTAAAAGGTATTTCAGGGTGATACTGCAGCCCCCATATTTCAGATTTTCCAACATTAAATTGTATAGCCATAAATTTATTAATTTTGTCACTTGCTAATAAAATTGAATTTGGCGGAGGCGTTTCAACCTCATCATGATTGAAAGCAGGTGAAGTAAATTTTTGTTTTTTTGAAGAAAATAGACCATGTTTTTTTCCTTCTTCCGTTAATTCTATATCTTGAGCTATACCGATATGAGCTCCATTTGGCGAAACTCTACATTTTCCACCGGCAGCAGTAGCAGTAATTTGCAACCCCCAGCAGGCTGCAAAAATCTTTTGTTCATTTTCAAAACACTTTTTCGCAAATTCAATATGTTTTTTAATTTCGTTACTATTATCGTTAACCCTTAAAGTGCTCCCTGTTAAAATAATTCCATTATATTTTTTTAATGAAGATATAATTCTAGTAATAGATTGGTCATCACTTGGTGATACAATATCAATTTCGCTATTTGGCTCTATTTTTTTTACGTGTTTCTTAAAGTTCTCTGATTGTGGAACGCATCCAGCAGCACTAAAATTAATATTTTCTTCATTTGTATTGCCTTCAACTATTAATAGTTTTAATTTATTCATTGTTTGATTATATGAATTTTTTGGTTTTACAACACATTAATATTGAGCATCCAGGAATTTTTTTAAAGTTCATGAGAGAAGATAATATCCAAATAGATACAGTAGAATTAGATGAAAATGAAAAAATACCCAATTTAAATAAATATGATGCAATGATTGTTATGGGTGGTCCTATGGATACCTGGCAAGAAAAGACCTACCCTTGGTTAAAAACTGAAAAAGAAAATATTTATAATTTCGTCTCTATTAAAAAGAAACCCTATTTGGGTTTATGTCTTGGAGCGCAACTTCTTAGCGAAGCAATTGGTGGAAAAGTTAGAAAGATGAAAACTCCAGAAATTGGAGTATTAAATGTGTCAATAAATAATAATAATTCAATATTTAATGGTATGGATAAAAATTTTAAAGTTCTTCAATGGCACTCTTATGAGGTTTGTGATCTACCTGCAAACACAGAAATATTAGCATCATCAGCAGCTTGTAATATTCAAGCCTTTTCTTCGGAAAAGGCTTTTGGCCTACAATTTCATGTCGAACAAACAAATAAAACTGTGCCTGAATGGGCTTGTGTCCCAGAGTACAAATCTGCTTTAGAAAATACTTTGGGATCAAATGCCCTAGAAAATTTTAAAAAGGATGTGGAAGATAACCTAAATATATTCAATAGTAGTGCAAAAAAAATCTATAATAATTTTAAAAAAATAATTTAAATATAAAACGTTAAAATATATTAGTTTTAAAATTTGATTGGCTTACCCTCTGCTTTATTAATAATCTTCCCATCCCAAACAATTACTTTTCCGTTCACAATGGTACCTAAAGGAAAACCCTTTACTTCATGACCGTCAAATGGTGTCCAACCACATTTACTTGCAATCCACTCGTTTTTAATAACTTTTTTCATATTCATATCTACAATTGTAAAATCAGCATCATACCCTTCTTTGATGTAACCTTTATTTTTGATCCCAAAAATCCTGCAGGGATTTTCACAAACTAATTTTATGAATTGATTTAAGGTTAACTTATCATTATTCACATGATCAAGCATCAATGGAACTAATGTTTGAACTCCAGGCATTCCAGATGGAGTTTTAGGATATTCTTTCTTTTTATTCTCTAAACTGTGTGGAGCATGATCGGAACCAATTGTATCAACTATTCCATCTTTTACTGCTTTCCAAAGTACATCTTGATGTTTTTTATCTCTAATAGGAGGGTTCATCTGCGAAAGTGATCCAAGTTTATTATAACAATCAGGAGCGCTTATAGTTAAATGTTGTGGAGTAATTTCAAAAGTAACATTTCCTTTATATCGTGATAAAAATTCTACTTCTTCTTTTGTCGTAACATGCAAAACATGTATTTTTTTCTTATAACGCTCAGCAATTTTAACTACTCTTCTGGTCGATGACATTGCACACTCTTCGTTTCTCCAAATTGGATGAGAACTAACATCACCTTTTTTTATGAATTTCTTTCTAAGATTTAAAATTTCTTCATCTTCTGAATGAATGGAAACAATTTTAGAACTATTTGAAATGACTTTTTCTATATCTTTTTCACTCTTAACTAAAAGATTTCCTGTAGATGAACCTGCAAATAATTTTACTCCACAACATCCCTTTAATTTGTCTACATTTTTTAAATCTTCCATATTTTGTGGTGTTGCCCCAAAATAGAAAGCATAATTAGAGAACATTCTATTTTTAGCCAAACTAAGTTTTTTATTAAATTCGGTTTGATTAGATGTTGGTGGATTAGTATTAGGCATTTCAAATAATGAAGTTACGCCGCCTAGAACTGCAGCTTTACTTCCAGACTCCAAATCTTCAACATCGGTAGAGCCGGGCTCTCTAAAATGAACTTGTGTATCAATCACGCCAGGCAAAATCGTGAGTTTATCTGCGTCTATAATTTTTATATTATTTGTATTTTTAATATTGCCAATTTCTTTTATTTTGCCTTCAGACACACCAATATCTAGTTTTTTTAATTGGCCATCAATATAACAGTCGCCATTTTTAATGATAGAATCAAAAGAAGAAGACATTCTCTAGCTATTTAATATATTATAGAATCGAAATTTGCAAATATGGAAAAAAATGAAACTATACTGCTTGATGATAGAGGCTTTATACAAATCGATGGTGAAGACAAAGAAGATTTTCTTCAAAATATAGTTACAAATGATCTAAAAAAAATAGCTCAAAATTTAACGTTATTTTCTTCAATTTTTACATCACAAGGTAAGTACCTATACGAATTTCTAATCATAAAAATAGAAGAAGGATATCTGCTTGAATGTGAAAAAAAATCTACAACAGAGCTTATAAAAATTTTTAATTTTTATAAATTAAGATCAAAAGTAAATTTAATAGATGTTAGTAAAGAATATTCAGCCCTTGCTATTTCGTTAGAAAAATTTAAAGAAATTAATACGTCTCAAACTTCAAAAGGATTTACTGTAAATTTTAATAAAAACATATTTTATGTAGATCCAAGAAACGAAAAACTTGGTGCAAAAATAATATTAAAAATTAAAAATGTTAAAACTATCCTTAAAGACTTAAATTTAAAAACGATTAATAAAGAAAAATATTATATTAAAAGCCATGCTTTAGGTATTCCGCAAATAAATCTTGATAAACTTAAAAATAAAATTTTTGGGATAGAAAATAATTTAGATAAACTTGATGGAATTGATTTTAAAAAAGGTTGTTATATAGGCCAAGAAAATACTTCAAGAATTAAGCTTAGAAATAAATTGAGAAAAAGAATTCTTCCTCTAAAAGTAATATCAGGAAAAGTTTTGGAAAATGATATTATTAAATATAAAGGTAATGAAATCGGTAAAATTATGATTGATATACCCTATCCTTTTGCATTAATTAAAATTATCGATCCTGATATGACCGAGTTTATTGATACTGAACTTTTGTGTGGTAATTCAAAAATTAAAATATTTAAACCAGAATGGTTGTAGCTATGAGCAAAAGAAAAATTACCAACCCTTTTAATGTAAAATTTTCGCCATTTGATAATTATGGTGCGCCTGTCCCAGGGATGAGTTGGCACAAAGTGACATATGACGAAAAATCTGGCCAAGGAACTTATATTTTAAAAATGGAGCCAGGAGCAAAAAGCTTACGTCATGAACATTCAAATTTTGAAGAATTTTTTATGCTTGAAGGAGAATTAATTGATCCTGATAATAAAATTTTTAAAAAAGGAGATTTCGTTTCATTTGATCCTGGTTCATCTCACTCTTCATATACCAAAGATGGATGTTTAATTTTAGTTTTTATGAGAGCTAAAAATAAAAGAATCTAAAATATCATTTAAAACATAAAGCGATAAAAAAGACATAAAAATTATAATAAATATGTTTATTATTTTCCAAATTTTTTTAGTATTTAAATAGTTTGAAAAGTATTTTGCCATATAACCATATGCAAAAAAAGCCAAAAAAGAAGCTAAAGAAGCTCCTAACCAAAAAAATAATTTTTGACTTAAGATTAAATCTTTAGAAAAATTCCCTAAAAAAAATACTGTATCTGAATAAACATGTGGATTAAGATAAGTAAAACCAAGTGTTTTAAATATAACTTTTGATAATGGATATTTATTTTTTTTTATTTTAAAATTTAATTTTTGTATTTTTATTCTTATTTTACCCCATATAAAATATAATAAAAAAATTAAAAGTAATAAATTCAATATTAACTCTACTAATGTCGTATAAAAAAGTTGAAAATAATGGAATATAAAAATCCCTAAAAAAATTAGTAAAAAATCAGATAAACTACAAATTAAACATACTATAAATATAAATTCTTTTTTAAGGCCTTGTTCTATAACAAAAATGTTTTGAGCTCCAATAGCTAATATTAAACTTAATCCGGTTATAAAACCTAATATCAGATAACTCATTTTCTAAAAAACCATTAAGTCTAATTTTTTTTTACCGAGTCTTTCATTTCCTGATTGCGTAACTAAATAAGTTTCTCCTAAATTCATGGCTAGTTGGTTATCGCTATCCATTAAAATCATGTGCATAAAAAAAATATTTCCAGGTTTAATAACATATGGATTCCCTGTATAAAGCATTGGCCAGTCCATCCAGTTTGGTGCAAATGTTGAGCCAAGTGAATATCCACATGCATTCATTCTAGATTTTTTATAACCTAATTTATCAAATACATCTGCATGAACATCAAATACTTCCCCAGCAGTTTTGCCAGGTTTTAATTTCTCTTCGCAAGCTTTTAAAGCTTCTACACAGGCTTCATGCATTTTTTTTTGTTTTTTGTTTTCTTTACCAACTAAAATTGTTCTAAATAGA
>MDSV01162622.1_pt1 | contig 10443 bp, 14 predicted proteins | sample 810851 | NCBI WGS metagenome assembly MDSV01 (sample SAMN05326640, study PRJNA326480) | marine metagenome | isolation source: seawater | place: Atlantic Ocean: North East | collected 2012
AATATGGGTTATCCAAAAAAACATAGAGGCAGAAGAAAAATTGGCTCTAAAAAAAGAAGAGCTAGAAAAAAGAATAAGAAAAAGTAGTCCACTCTAATATGGATAAGATTCAGAAAATTAGATCTGTCAGTATATGGATATTCATAGTCCCTTTTGTTTCAATTAATACATGTTTAATTCTAATAACTGAATTTCACTCCATTTTTCCTAATCAAGAACATATTTTGTGGAATACTTTTCCCTATATAGATGGTGGGGCATCAATAAGTAGAGTAACGAGAAACTATCCTAATTGGTTAATATTTAAACCAGCAATGTTTTTAACCTCTTTTTTATTAATAAAATATTGGATTTATAATAGAGAAATAATTAAATTTTTTGATAAAGATCATAAATATATAAAAAGAATATTTTTTTTTGGTATTGCCTCTGCTGTAGCTCTCACAATACATTCTATATTTCTAGGAATTAAATTTGATAATGATTTATATAAATTGTTTAGAAGAGTTATAATGTTATCTTTTATAATTTTTGAATTGGTGGCACAAGCATATTTAGTTGCAACCTTTTATTCTTTTAAAAATAAATTAATGAAATATATTAATTTAAGATATTTAAAGATAAAATTATTATTAGTAATAGTCTTAATTATAGTTGCAGTAATTAGTATACCTATAATAAGTTTACCTGGAAATAATTTTTTAGGTTTTAATCTAAAATTTTTTAAGCATACGTTAGAGTGGGATTATTTTTTAGGAATTATTATTTTTTATTTATTATCATTTAAAATGTGGAAAAATAAAATTTAATCTTTAAGAATTTTACTCAGACCTATAAAATAATTAAGTAAAGTAAATTTTTTAGACTCTTTTTTAGCCTTAACTAGTTGAATTTTTAATTTATCAAACTTTGCATTATGCATTTCATTAAATTTTTTTAAAAAACTTTCGCTATCATTTTCGTTAAAAAGAAAACCTCTTTCGTCATTATTTATAAATTCTTTTCGACCTGTCGGGCAATTACTACATAATATTGGTAAACCCATAAAAGCTGCATCAATCATCGCTAAACTAGAACCTTCCCATTTTGATGTTGAAATATAATATTTAGATTTTTTTAAATATTTATAAATATTTTTTTCATATCCAATTAATTTTACTTTATTTTCAATTTGAAGTTTAAAAATAAGATTCTGTAAAATTTTTCTTTCTTCGCCATCACCAATAATTAATAGTTTAATATCATCGTATTCTAATGATAATTTTTTAAAATTTGATATTAAAAAAAAATAATTTTTTTGTTTTGTTAGTCTACCTATAGCAATTAAAATATTGCTATTTTCAAAAAAAATATCATCAAGTTTTTCTTTTTTTAATCCATTAATTTTTTTAACCATCAGGTGAGGATCTTGAATAACTATTATCTTATTTTCATCAAATATATTGTGACTAATAAGTTTTTTTTTTAATTCAATTGAAGGGCATATAATTTTAGAAATTTTTTTTGAGGATAACTTCCAAATAAATTTTCTAAAAAAATTAATCTTAGGATGGCCTGCTATACTTAAAATTAAATTTGTTTTATAATTAAAAAAAGTATTTATTATTAGTGGCAAAGATGTAATTAAATGAACCATCAAATAATTAGGCTTTTCATTTTTAATCAATTTTAACAATGGGAAAAAAGAGAAAATAAATATCAATATGTAGGAAATTCTACTTTTTATAAATCCTTCTTTATTCCATCGATTAATAAATTTTACTGAATTTAGATCTATAGTTTTAATATTCTTTTTTTCTATTTCTGAAGAAAAATCATTCCATTCTCCAAATACATTTATTAATTTAACATTTAAATTTTTTGATTTTGAAAACTTAGTTAAGCTATAAGAGCTATTTATTACATTATTAATAGTTCCTATTTTAGATGTAAATGGTGACCATATAAAAATATTTTTACTCTCCATGTTTAATTTGTCTTAAATCTTATATAATGCATTTTTCCATTTATTTAAAATCTGTATATTAATCATTGAGTCTTCTAATGTCATAAGAGGAAATTCACATTTGTTTTGCTTCATTTCAATTAAATCTGATGCGTATTTAATACTATTTGCATAAATTGAATATTTTGTGATTATTTCTTTTTCATATTTTTTTGATTTTGTGACCACATCTAAAATAGTTTTTTTATTGGGTAACCAAGGATCATTAATAATTATTTGTCCTTTAGATCCTGATATAATTATAGAATTTCTCATTTTTTTAGTTATTGCAATGTCTAATTCAGCCTCAAATTGATTTCTAAATATTATTTTTGTATGTGCTTCATCGTCTGTTCCTCTAAAATTAATTTTACCTGTAATATTTTCTAAATCAAATCTTAACTCTTGATCTTCTTTTTTTAAAAGTCTAGCAATTAACAATGAAAAAGATGATGGATAACACCCTACATCATTAATGGCTCCACCTCCAAGTTTTTTGCTAAATAGTCTATGTTCTGGAATAAATTTATAAAAATTTCTAGCTGAAAAACCAAAACTAGATTTAACATTTTCTATTTGACCAATTTCATCTTGTAAAATTAATTCATTTAAAACTTTAGTTTGTGGGTGAGATCTATATGCAATGGCCTCTAAAAATAAAACTTTAGATTTTGCTAATTCATCAAATACTTTTTTTCCTTCATTTTCATTTAAAGCCATCGGTTTTTCACATAAAATATTTTTATTAGCTTTTGCTAATTTTATGGTCAATTCTGCATGAGTATTATTAAGTGTTGCTATATATACCGCGTCAACTTCTTCGCTATTAATTAGATCAATGTAAGTATTAAACCTAAAATTTTCTTTAATGTTGTATTTTTTCCCAAAAGATTGGAGCTTATTTTTTGATGAACTTGCAATAGAAATTAATTTTGCATTTTGAACTTCTTTAATTGCTTCTGCAAATGAATTTGCAGCTCTACCTAAACCTAATATTCCCCATTTCACCATATTTTTTTACTAATAAATTTTATGTTTATTTATGAAACAATCCATCCACCTCCCAGAACTTTGTGACCATTATTATTTTTAGTATAAAAAACACAAGCTTGTCCAGGAGCAATTCCATGTTCTCCTTCTAATAAATCTATATTTGCTGATTTTTCTTTTATATCAATTTTTGCTTTTATAAGTTTTCCGGTAGATCTTACTTTTACAAATAAATCTTTTTTAAAATCATCTTTATCATTTGTGATAATATTTAAATCTTTTAAATTAATTTTTGTTTTGACTAAATGTTCTTTGCCCCCAATGATTATTTCATTTTTATCAGCTATAATTTTAATTACATAAAGTGGATTTTTATCTGAAATCTTAATTCCTTTTCTCTGACCTATGGTATAATTAATAATTCCATCATGTACACCAACAACTTTACCTTCCATATTTTTAATATTACCTTTTTTAAATGAATTAGGTCTAAATTTTTCAATAACTGAAGCATAATCTCCATTAGGTACAAAACAAATATCTTGGCTATCAGGTTTATCAGCAACATTAAGGTCCAAGTCTCTGGCTATATTTCTAGTTTCATCTTTAAGTAAATTGCCTAATGGAAATCTTAAAAAATTAAGCTGTTCTTTGGTTGTATTGAATAAAAAATAACTTTGATCTCTATTAGAATCTTTTCCTCTATACATCTCTGTATAATTGTCTTTAGTGATACTTTTAACGTAGTGACCAGTGACTAAGGCATCAGCATTTAATTTTTTAGCCTCTAAGAATAAATCTGTAAATTTAACTGTTTGATTGCACTGAACACATGGAATTGGTGTCTCTCCTTTTAAATAACTATCAATAAAATTGTTAATAACTCCTTCTTTAAATTTATTTTGATAATAAAGAATTTTATGTTCTATATTCAATTTTTCAGCAACTCTCTTTGCATCCATAATATCTTGGCCTGCACAACATTGTTTTGACTGAGATGTTTGTTTTGTATCATTGTAAAGTTTTAGTGTAACTCCAATAACTTTAAAACCCTCTTTCTTCATCATGGCTGCTACAGTAGAGGAGTCCACTCCACCTGACATTGCGACTACTACTAGGGTATCTTTAGGCCTTTTATTAATTCCAATTGAATTAAATTTAATCATATTTAATGATATTTATTATTATATTTTATATAAGTAAATTAAATGATTTTAGATTATGAACCAGGTGACAAAGTCACAAATCCAAACAAAAAAGAATGGGGTATAGGGCAAGTTCAATCAATAATTAACGGTAAAGTAACAATTAATTTTGAAAATATAGGAAAAAAAGTAATTAATGCTGAAATTATTAAAATAATTAAAATAAAAAAATGAATATTAAAGAAACAAAAAAAATTACACTTTCATTAATTGATACTTTTCATAAAGCTGGAAATATTGCTTTAAGCTTGAGAAAAGCTGGTTTAAAAAAAGAAATTAAATCAAATAATACTCCTGTCACAAATGGTGATATAGAAGTTAATAATATTTTAATTAAAAAAATAGCTGAAATAACTCCTAATATATTAATTGTATCTGAGGAAAACTCTGCAAATAAAAAAAATAAAAATTTGAAAGACTTTTGGTTAATAGACCCTATAGATGGAACAAAAGACTATATAAATAATAAGGATGAATTCACCTTAAATGCTGCTTTAATATTAAATAAAAAACCTGTCATAGGTATAATTACAGCTCCAGCTAAAAAAAGAGTTTTTTATTCATATGCAATGTCAAACAGTTATGAATTAATTGATAGTAAAGAAATTAAATTAATAGATAATAACAAAAATCATAATGAGATAAAGGCTGTTAGTTATTCAAATGAAATAAAACCTGATATTTTAGCTATACATAAAAAATTTAAAATTTCTTCAAGTCAAAGAATGAAGAGCTCATTAAAATTTTGCGTTGTAGCAACTGGAGAGTTTGATCTTTATGTAGCAGAGCCAAGAGCTTGTGAGTGGGATATTGCTGCTGGACATGCAATAGTCATGCATGCTGGTGGAGAAGTTACCGATTTTAATGGTAATGAAATTTTATACGGTAAGGAAGATTTTAAAAATCCTAGCATAATTTTAAAAAGTAAAAATATTATCTAATGGATGAACAAATTAGAACAATATTAATCATAATAGTTTCTGTTTCAATATTTGGTTTATTAATTTTTGTCTTTGTAAAAAACTATATAAAAAAAAAAATTAATTACTTGCTAGAAAAAGATAAAAAATTAAAGTAGTCTTATAATTTTAGTATAGTCATCTTTATCTATATCCATTATTCTTTTTGAAGTTTCAAAATCAAAACCATTTCTTGCAAGTAAAGAAATATCTTTTTTATAAAATAGTGGTCTATTATCCTCTGTTCTTGCAGGACCAATTTTCTTTTTTTTACATATTTTAATTCCAGAAAAAAAATCTTGGTCTGAATTATTTTCTTTAATTTTATTTATCGTATCCTTTATATAATTATCATTAATACCTTTTCCGATTAAATAGTTTCTAATTTTATTAATTGAACTTCCTCTTTGAATTAAGGTTCTAGATTTACTCTCCGAATAAAACTTATCACTAATAAATCTACTTTTTTCAAGATCTACAAGGACGATATCTATTAAATCAGTTATATCTTGTTTTTTTAAATTAGGAATAGAAGCCTTTAAATACTTCTTTAATAAGTATGTTCGTAATTGTTGTTTTGATGGAGTATATTTTTCAATATATGCAAAAGAGAAATTTCTCATTTCTTCGATAGTAACATCTAGTGTTTTTTTTCTATTTCTCATTGGAATCATTATATGATTTAATATAATACTTTTTATTATGATCGAACAAATTTATACATATTTTACAACTGAAATGATATATTTCTGGCTGAACTTGGGTGTCTTGCCATTTTGGATAGTATTGATTTTTTTTCCACGATCTCAAATTTGCAGAGTATTTACAACGTCAATTTTTCCAATATTTATTTTAAGCTTAGTTTATGGTTATTTAATCTATGTAAATATTTTCAATAATTATGATTTTTTAACAAATTTTGAGTTGTACTTAGGTTTAGCTAAATTATCAAATTTATTTTCTGATACTTCTTTTTTAATTCTATTTTGGACTCATTTTTTAACTATTAATTTATTTTGCGGTAGCTGGATGGTCAAAGACTCACAGAAATTTGACATTGGAAGATTGTTAATGTTTTTGCCATTATTAACCACATATTTAATTGGACCTATTGGAATAACTGTTTATTGGATAATTAGAATTTTTTATGCGAAGAAAATTAGTTTGTATGATTAAATTAATATTAAACTATTTTAAATTTACTATTTTTTATAGCTCCAAAGCCACCTTCTATATGAGAAACTTTTTCAAAACCCATATCTTGCAATGATTTTGCGGCAAGTGCCGACCTTAGGCCTCCAGCGCAAAATAGAATCATTTCTTTATTCATATCTAATTTACCATTTTTAAAATAAACACTTTCAGGGTCTAACCAAAATTCTAGCATACCTCTAGGAATATGTTGTGAGTTTTCAACTTTACCCTCTTTTTGCAATTCTCTAATATCTCTAACATCAATTAAATTACATTTTTTATCATTAAAAAGGTTTAAAGCCTCTTCAGCAGTAATTGTTTTTACTTCCTTTAAAGCTTCAACAACAAGGGTTTGTGATGATTTAATAGTCATAATAATGTAAAATTTAAATTATAAACACTTATATGAAAAAAAGCATCATAAAAAAATTATTTATTAAAATATCAAGAATTCTTGGTTTTGAAATAATTGATCAGAGTGACTTTACCTCACCTACACTTGAAAAGAAATTAAATGAGGATCTTTCAATAATTAATGAAAAATCTATTGTTTTACCATTAGGTGATGTAAAAATTACAAAAAAAATTAATTCTATATTAATCATATTTAGAACAAATACAGATATTGAAATATGGGATCAAAATAAGAAAAGATTATTCGAAGCACCTAAAGTTGAATACTCTTTGAGATCTCTAAACTCACTAATAAAATCTATCCTTTTTAGTAAAACTAAATATCCAAAGATAAATTTTAAAATGATAATTATCGATGACAAATCAAAAAATGAAAATTTAAATAAGATTAAAGAAATAATAAACACTAGTAGTTTGGAAATAGATATTATTACTTTAAACCATGAAAAATATAGAAATGTAATTAAACAACAAAAAAATGAACAAACTTTTTCTAATTTAGCAAGCTTACTTCAGAGCTTTGAGATAGGAAAAAAAGAGGGAAAAGATTTGATTTACTTTGTTGAGGATGACTACTTGCACTTTGAGCCAATGATGGAAGAAATGATAGCTTCATACGAAAGAATAGCTTCTCAAATTAATAAAGATATTTTTATGTGCCCTGCTGATTATCCATATTTGTATATGAATAATGAAAAGACAAATATTTTAATTGGAAATAAAAGACATTGGAGAACAATTAATCGTACATTATGTACTTTTATGACAACAAAACCTTTATTAGATAAATATTGGGATAACTTTTATAATAATTGTTTAGATAGGCACGATCCTTTTGAAAAATATCTTAATGAAATTTATATAAAAGAATTCTGTATATCGCCTTTAAAAAGTCTTGCTTTACATTTAACAAATGTGAATTCTAGTTATGGCTTATCTCCATTTATAGATTATAAAAAACTTTGGGATAAAAATGAATAATAATGAAAAAATTTTTTATTTTTTTTCTTTTTTTAATAATTTCAAACCCAATTAATTCTCAAGAAGAACTAATCAATTCTTTAAAAGATGGAAAAAAACTAATTTTTATTAGACATGCTTATGCTCCAGGAAATGGAGATCCGGTTAATTTTAGATTAGATGATTGTTCTACACAAAGAAACTTAAATTATGAAGGTATCAATCAATCCATAAAAATAGGTAAATTATTTTCTAAACATAAAATACAAATTGATAAAGTTTTATCAAGTGAGTGGTGTAGATGTAAAGACACAGCAAAATTTGCTTTCAATGAGTATACAACCTTCAAAGCGCTTAATTCTTTTTATGATCCAAAATTTCAAAAAAATAAAGAGAAGCAAATTAAAGAGTTGCGAAATTATATCCTTAATTGGAATAGTAAAAAAAATTTAATTCTAGTAACACATTTTGTAGTTATTGCAGAACTTTTTAATATTAGTGCAAATTCTGGAGAAATAATAATTTCTGACAAACATTTGAATATAATTGGAATGATAAATTAAATGCCTCAATTAAGAGGCCTAATATCTGACTTAGAGAGAGCTAGGTTATTATGTTTTTTTAAGGGACTCTTCTAATGAGTAGATCGTTATAGAAAAGAAGAGTCCCTTTATCATATGATTAGTCTCTAATTGCGTAAGCTATTACTCCTGTCTCGGTTACATCGGTACCTTTAGATTGAGCTTCTTTACTCAACCTAATTCCGAAGAAATAGTTCATAATCGACCAAACTATGTAAGACACAATAAAAACAAAAATATTAATTGATAAAACTCCAATTAATTGAGCGCTAAATATTGCATCTGGATTTGTCATTGGTACTGCTAAAGTTCCAAATATACCAGCAAACATGTGAGCTGGAATTGCACCTACTACATCATCAAGTCTAAATGAAAATAGCAGTTTAGTTCCGAACACAACTATCATACCACCAATCGCACCAATTAAGATTGCTGCTAAAGGTGTTGGAGCTAATGGTTCAGCCGTTATCGCAACTAATCCACCAATTGCACCATTTAACATTTGTACAACATCTGTTTTACTAAATAATAACCTTGTGATTACCGCTGCTGCTAATACACCACCGCATGCAGCTAAATTAGTATTAATAAATATTGTTGAAATGGCTACTGCATCATTAAAAGATCCTAATGCTAATTGAGATCCACCATTAAATCCAAACCAACCTAACCATAATACAAATACACCAATGGTCACTAATGGAATTGATGACGCTGCAAATGGTTGAATAGCTTTTGGTAATCCTTTACTATCAAATCTTCCATACCTTGGACCAAGTATTATTATACCGGCAAGAGCGGCAGCACCTCCAGTGGAATGTACTAAAGTAGATCCAGCAAAATCAGAAAAGCCGATAGAAGCTAACCATCCTCCTCCCCATTGCCAACCCATTACTATTGGATAAATTATACCTGATAGAATTGCTGCAAAAAAAAAGAATGGCCATAATTTAATTCTTTCAGCCATTGCTCCTGAACAAATTGAAACTGTTGTTGCACAAAATACCATTTGAAAAAACCAATCTGCTCCATCAGAATACCCTGTTTCTAAAGCACTAGCATCTGACCAGGGAATAAAATTACCTATATATCCTCCTTCTGGAATTCCGTAAGCTAGATTGTAACCAACAAGCCAAAACATAATTCCTGAAATTGCGTACAATCCAATGTTTTTTGCACAAATTACTGAAACACTTTTTGAAGTAACCATTCCAGACTCCAGCATTGCGAAACCTGCAGCCATAAACATTACTAAAAAACCACATATTAAAAATAAAAGTGTATTAAATATAAATCCTACTTCTGCAGAAACAGTCGTCTCCGCTACTCCAGCGCTATTCATATTTAATAGAAATAATAAACTAAAAAATGGCACTGATATCTTTTTTATTAATTTTGTCATTAAGACCTCCAATTCAAGAATGTGTTTATATTGAGGTTTTAATTTAAATCTAATGCTGATGCGGAAAAAGGGCTATGCAATATCTGCATATAGTAACAGCCTTAATACATTTCTGTAAAAGGCTGTTAATTTATTTAGAAACTTAATTACTTATTAAATACTTCTTTAAGAGCTTTAGCTGGCAAGAACTTAACTTTTTGAGAAGCACCAATTTGAATTTGCTCTCCAGTTCTTGGATTTCTTCCAACCCTAGCTTTTCTTTTAGCTACTTTATAAGTACCAAAACCTGCAATTTTTACTGAATCATCACCTTTTAAGGCGTCAAGAATAGTGTTGGTAATAGTATCAAAAGTACGCTCTGCATCTGCTTTACTAAGGTTCAGCGAACCAGAAAGTTTAGCAATAAGTTGTTTTTTGTTCATTTTTTAGCTCCGGTTTTAAAGGTTTTTTTACTATAGTTTACATAAAAGGCCATAAATCAAGCTTTTTATTAGTGTTCCTAATTATAAAAGCTACAATATATAGTGTTTTATAGAAAAACTGTTGTTTTTAAAGGGTTTTTTTAAATAAGTTATTCACAGAATTAAAATAAACCTAGATCTTTTAAGTCATTAAAAGTTGTAAAAAACATTAAGGACAACAATAAAAACATTCCGATTCGAAAAAAACCTTCTTGTACTTTCTGACTTAAAGGTTGGCCTAAAATTTTTTCAAAACCATAAAACATTAAGTGTCCACCATCTAACATAGGAAT
>MDSV01201119.1_pt1 | contig 10443 bp, 6 predicted proteins | sample 810851 | NCBI WGS metagenome assembly MDSV01 (sample SAMN05326640, study PRJNA326480) | marine metagenome | isolation source: seawater | place: Atlantic Ocean: North East | collected 2012
AACTTTCTAATACTAAAATTGAAGACCGGCGAACTGCCGCATATGCACTCGCTATACGAAACATCGCTGACATTTACGAAAGCATGTATTTATAATTGCAGTGCCCTCTTTCCCGGACGCAACCAACGATGAAATCAATCAGGCTCTTCTTCTTGCTGAGCAAAGTTTTCATTCATTTCGAAATTTAAACGGACAGAAGAGATCGTCTCTTTTAATAGGCATTGCTAACGGATTAGAACAAGACAAAGAAAGAATTATCTCCGTTGCAGAAAACGAGACCCACCTTGGGCTCCCGAGACTTAAAATGGAATTCCTTCGAACGATTTCAGAACTTCATAATTTTGCGAAATTAGCAGATAGTATGGAATGGAAAGAATTGAGTTCTGAATTCGAGAATCATGAAGCAAAACTCAATTCCAACCTAAAGAAAGAAAATCTTCCAGTTGGACCGGTACTAGTTATTGGTGCCTGTAATTTCCCATTTGCCATTTCCGTTGTTGGGACAGATACCGCATCCGCATTAGCAGTCGGTTGTCCAGTTATTGTAAAATCACATCCCGAGCATGAAAAAACTTGTCAGGCACTCGCTGATATTGTGAATAAATCCCTGCATAAACTTAAGATTCCTCAAGGCGTTTTTCAACTTTTACATGGAAGAAGCCATCAAGTAACCCAAAAATTAGTTGAACATCCTGATATTAAAAGCGTTGCTTTCACTGGATCACTGACAGGAGGCTCAGCACTTGCCAAAATTGCCACAAGTCGAGAAAAACCCATTCCATTTCATGCAGAAATGGGAAGCCTAAACCCTGTAATTGCTCTCCCTCATATAGTAAAAAATGATCAGGTGAAATTTGCTTTTGACTATATACAAGCAGTCAATTTGTTCGCTGGGCAAATGTGCACTAAGCCCGGTGTTTTATTTTTACTAGATTCAAATGAATCATTTTCAAGGCATATAAAAGAAGCAGTTAAATTACAGGAAGTTTTTCCAATGTTGAATAAAAGCGTTTATGAAAATTACGAATCAAGCATTCAATCAATGAAATTATCTCTTCCGTTATTAGCAACGAACGAAGAGAAAGAGCATAACAATACACACCCCGCATTTTGCCGTATTTTCAAATTAGAAGTAGAACAATTTATTAATTCCCTAGAATTAAGAGCCGAGGCCTTTGGTCCCTCTTCTATGGTTGTTTACTGCCGAAATGAAAACGAATTAATGGAGTGCCTTAAATATATGGATGGTAGTTTGACCGGTAGTATTCACGGGGAAAAAGCTGACTTAACTTTAGCATCTAAAATTGTTCCTATTTTGGAATCTTTAGTCGGAAGAATAATTTGGAATGGCTTTCCTCCTGGGGTCATGCCTGGAATCGCGACCCATCACGGGGGTCCTTGGCCAGCAACAACTGATTCAAGGTTCACTTCGATTGGAATACAAGGATACAAAAGATTTGTCAGACCAATCTGCAAACAGGGCTTCCCGAACTAAGTAGCATGCCGTAAAGCTTCGACTGGGTCCATCTGTGCGGCTTTTCGTGCGGGATAAAGCCCAAATACTATACCAGTGAGTACAGCTACTCCGAAAACCAGAGGTAAAGACCAAGGAACCATTACCGGTGTCATATCTTGCATGGAAGGTGGTAAAGATTCATACATAGTCGGTGCTAGCTTTTTCATGAATTCAAGTATTGTCCGGTAGGCTGGCTCACAGAAAACGCCAACCAGAATTCCAACCATCCCTCCCATTCCTGTAAGAACAACTGTTTCAACGAGGAATTGAAAAATTACATCTCTTTTTCTTGCACCTATGGCTCTTCGGATACCAATCTCACGGGTTCGTTCAGTAACCGTGGCTAACATTATATTCATAATTCCCACCCCACCCACAAAAAGTGAAATACCAGCGACTAATCCCATTAAGGCAACAAAAGTCATTTTTGCTCTTTCCGCCTGTTCCATTAATTCGAGAGGTACCGTTACTTGATAATCTTCCATTCCGTGATCTTTTTGTAAGAGATCCCTAATCATTTGAGCAACCGTTATTAACTTACTTTGTTCATCGATAGTTAGAATAAGTTTAGAAATTAAATAACTGCCATCATACCCACGGTAAGAATAATCAAATATTTTCGACCAATGAGTGGCTAGTGGGAGATAAACATTATCCTCAAATAATTCCTTAAAGCCTAGTCCACCTGAATCATTCAAATTTGTTCGCGGTGCCACCTCGCCTACGACCGTATACAAATTGCCCCCAATGTTTACCGGCTTCCCAAGGGAATCACCGAAAGGGAAAAGAGTTTGTGCTAGGCTACTAGCAATAACACAAACCTCTGATTCATCTCGAATATCCTCATCACTTATAAATCGACCCTTGGTTAAAACGAGATCGTATAAAGTACGATAATTCGGCAAACACCCCAATAGTTCAACACGCTTAGAACCATCTTTTGTGAAAACTCTCCTCCTATCCAATTCTCGTGTAGGATAAGATGCAGAAATATGAGGAACCGTTTGAGAAATTTTGTAGTAATCATGTTCAGTCAAACCATAAGAATAGAAATAAGCCCCTTTGCTTGATCTCTCTTCTTCAGGAGGTCTTTTACTGGAAATAATCAAATTATTTGCGCCAAGCTCCATGATCTCGGCCTCGGCCTGCTCGGCGATCCCTTCCCCAATGGCAAGCAGCCAAACCACACTGACCACCCCAATAAAAACTCCCAAGCCAGTGAGTAATGATCGCAAAGGATGAGTCACAATACTCTGAAAAGCACTTTTCCAAAGATTTTTTAAAGATCTTCGGAAATAACTAACTGAAGAAATAACCTTTTCATCCACACAGTCCCCCTCTTTTCTTACAGCCAAGCTAGGTTCTTTTACACGATCATCACTCACAATTTTTCCGTCTAACATTCTTATTATCCGGTGAGCACGGGCAGCAACCGCCTCTTCATGAGTAACCAAGACAATGGTTTTTCCGTCCCCATTAAATTCATCTAATAAAACAAGTATCTCTTCGGTCGTTTTGGAATCAAGATTACCGGTGGGCTCATCAGCAAGTATAAATGCTGGGTCGTTAGCAAGAGAACGTGCAATACCAACACGTTGTTGCTGACCACCGGATAATTGTGAAGGACGGTGGTCGTAGCGATCCTTAAGACCCACCTTTTTCGCGAGTAACTTGGTCTGTTCAAGGGTTAGCGAAGAATCTTTCTCGTAACTGGCTGGCAAGGCAATATTTTCAAGAACTGATAAATAAGGAATCAAATTATAAGATTGGAAAATAAAACCTATTGATTTAGACCGTAACCCAGATAAATCTTGGTCGTTCAGAACTTCAACCGCAGTTTCGGATAATTCATACTTCCCGGAAGTAGGTTGATCTAAGCATCCTAATAGATTGAGTAATGTGCTTTTCCCTGACCCTGATGGTCCCATGATTGCCACATAGTCGCCCTCTGGGACATCTAAGTTAATACTATCAAGTGCTACAACTTTCTCCTCACCCATTTCATAAATTTTGGAGAGCGAATGAACACTGAATGCAAGTTTCATGAAGAAAGTTCAGAACCTATGCAAATAAGGAATTTAGGGGTAAACCTTAATTTAAAACCAATGATTGCGACTCCGAGAGCTCAAGGTTTGGACGGAAATGATCGGGATTAAGCACGATTCTTTCTCCAACTTTCAATCCTCCTACAACAACAGCCATGTTCATGTTGTATGAACCCAGCTTAATCTCACGAATTTCCATAGCGTCATTATCATTACCAGTTATACAAAATGTTTTCCCCTCTTTTCTAAAGATTGCGGTAAGGGGCACCTGCAAGGTGTTTTTAACAAACTCTGATTTAATTGTTACTTTGGCAGTCATCCCGGTTCTTACACCAGGAGGTGGGTTATTGATTACAATCTCCGTAGCATACTCTTTAATATGGGAAGTATAGCGACTAACCGATGGCAGCGGATATTCGCTGACCGATTCAACTTTGCCATCGAGTTGAAGGTCTCGCATTGCATCAATTAAAATGGTGCATTCCATTCCAGGCCGAACTTTTTCGATTCTATTTTCGTTAACTTTGGCCCGAACACGAAGGAGAGACGCATTGGGTAAGCGTATAATTGTTTGATTTTCACGGACTTGTTTTCCTTCCTCAATCAATAAAACATCCGATGCTCCTGATTTAGTATTATTTGCATAGGTCACCTCGCCAGCTGCAGGTGAAAGAATCATACATTTCACAATTTGCTCTTCGATTTCAACTTCCTGAGTTTTCTCTAATTGGTAAGAGTTCTGAGCCGATTGCAGACGGGCTTCGGCAGTAAGGATTGACGCGTTTAAATCATTGACCTTTGCTTTTCTAGAGTGAGTTCGCAGCACCTCCAGTTTTGTTTGAGCGAGGTCCAGTTCTTTTCTCGCTTTTTCTACTGCAAATTGATCCGCCTCCAATTGAGCTTCGGACACATAGCCCTTTGCCGCCAGTTTTTTACTGTAGACCAAATACTCCTGAGCTCTTCGCAGGTTTTCCTTGGAAACAAACTCTGAACTTTCGAGTTGTTCTTCGTTCTCACGAAAAGACCCTGAAAGATATTCTTGCAAAGCAAGTTTAGCCGCCTCCACATCCGCTGTGGCTTTTACGAGAGTAGCCTTTGATTGGTGAACCGAAATTCTTTGTCGAAGCAGATCCTTTTGCAAAGATGCATCATCAAGCCTAACCAGAAAATCACCTTTTTTTACAACCGTTCCTTCCGGAACAATTTCCAAAATTGAAGTACCAGCCGAACTTCGACTTCTCACCTCGCTTTTGATTTCAACATTCTCTGCACTTTCAATCTCACCGGGCTCAATAAACTCAAGAACAAAATCGCTTGTGGTAATCTCCTCAAAAAGAGGCTGGATTGCAGTGTCCAAGGAATCATCGGTACCACTCACCCACCAGAGCAAAGACAAAGCACCAGCACCAGCTAAGCCCATGAGTGCTTTGGTCGAAACAAATCCTTGATTTTTGGGGTTTGGAACCATCTTATTACAGTATTTAATAGCTTAAAAAGTGCAAGTTAGGACTTAATAGCTGCGAGTATTCTATTGAGTAGTATCTATCCATATACCCTCTTCTGATAACTGCATGGTGCCCAAGTCATAAGCATACCTCATTCTCATAGCTTCATACCCAATCCACACCTCAACAAAACTATTGCTGGCGTCCAAAAGATCATTCAGTGCATTTACCAAGTCTCTTGCTGTGGTTGCACCAAACTGAGCATTACGACCAGGTTGAGGTGGCTCATCTAACCTCATACGGGCAAGGTCAACCTGAGCAATTGCACCGCGAACCGCCGCCCGGCTTAATTCGAAATTAAGCTGAAATAACTTTGCTAATCTTTGGTGTGCCCGGAAAGCTCTTAAAATACTATCTTCATATGCCAGATAGGATCTACGAGCCTGCTGATATCGGAGAAGAGATGCTTTGTATCGATTCCTTTCCCTAACTTTAGAAAGAGGCGTGTCCAACTCTATACCGACGCGTATTCGACTTTCATCCGATTCGAATTGACCAGCCCCCATCGAATCAGAACCTAGATCGCCTGATAGAACCAAGTCGAGATCGCTCTTAAGATCTTCTTTGGCTAAGTCGGCTTTTCTCCAAACATTAACTAATGCGGCCCGATTATTTTTCCAGTCCATACGATAAGACGATGCAACTTCCGTTGAATCCTTTGGAGAGATCATTACTCCTTCCATAATGATGGATTCCAATCGTGCAGATGCCTTAACCAGTGAAAGCTCGAGCAATGTACCTGAGAATCCATTAAGCAAGGCGGATAGCCTTCCCCGAATAATATCCAAGGGCAAAGATTCAGATTCGTCATCCCACTGATCAAGGCTTTGATAAAAAATCCGCAAGGATGAGCTAACTCCGTTGATTGTGGAGTTTAGTTCTTCCATTAAATTATCTAAATCCCGATCACGAAAGGTATCTTCTCCCATCCCCAGTTCTTTTAAGTCAGACCGTTTTCTTAGGCTGGCAAAACCTTTCTTCCTAAGAGGTAAAACCTGCTGGAATTTCGCAAAATCTTCCCTTAGGTTATCCATACTCAGCTCAGTTCTAACCTGCATACCGATAATTTGATCAAAGTATGCACGCAATGATTCGATTGTTCTTACATCATCCGGGTTTCTGACTGCTGATAAAATGTTATTAACTTCCTCCTGCAATCCAACAAGATCTGAATCCGAGAGCCTAAAGCTTTCGATATAATCATCCATTACCCTCATCGATAAATCGGGCGGTAGCCCAAGAAACAACTTGTATCCATCCTGTCGATTAGCGAAAGATGACTTGGCGGCCAACAGCCTACTTTGGCCATTAAAAAGGGCTTGTCGTGCTTGATCCACCTGTAACCGACTACCAATACGACCTGCTTCAAATGCAGCCTCTAATTGCAAAAGACTATCGTTAAGCTTGGCTACATTGGCTTCCTGATTTCGAATTCTTTGCAGTTCCTGTACCAAGCCTAGAAACCCCGAAACTCCAGTCGAAGGGGGAGAAATCGCTGAAATAACACCACTGCTCCCAACAGTCCCAGCAGGATTTGAACCTAAGACGACATGTAGAAAAAAGCCCTGCCTAAACTGTTCAAGACTTCGGGCATCAGCCAATAAAGACCGTTCACTCTGAGTCAGCTTTTCTAAATAAATCCTACGACTTGCGCCACGAAGTAAAGGCTGGGTTACTGTAAGATTAGCCAGTGATCCCCCTACCTCGACATCTCCACCGCTTAGCTCAATACTCAAACGATTCGCAAGCGAAACCACCCAACTCGTTCCTCTACCAGCAATACCGCGAAAACCAGCTTTTGCTCTCGATTGAAAATCCGATGAATCCTCATCTATTTCTTGACTGACTTGCCCTGAAACTCCAGCGAATGGGACAGGACCGAGTTGAAACCTTTCATAAGTTACATCTAAAGCCGAGAGGTATAATGCCTCTTTCTGCTGCTGAAATTCTCTTGAATGAAGCAAGGCCAACTCCATCGCTGTTTCTAGGTTTAAAAGAACCGAACCGTTTGCGTCAACCGGTAAGAATTTTCTCCATTGGCGGTTTTCCAAAATACTTGATTTATTTCCATCTGCAAAAGCGTCATTCTTTTGTATTTTAATTGTAATCTCCCGTGAGAGATTGTCATCCATGGGGGGAATAGGGAGTGAATTGTTTTCTGAAAAAACCAATCGGGATTGATCATTTGGTTCCCAATCAAAACCGGGAACATTATCCAGGAGCCTACGTACTTCTTCGTCTGCTTTTCCTGGATCAATTCTTTGAACGCATCCCCATTGAAGGAGGCAAAGTAACAACGCAACAAAAGTTGCGTACTTAAGAATCATCAGAGTCCTTATGCTTCAGGTGAAAAGTTCGGTAACTGCTTGTGCTTTTACAAGCTCTCGAGGCTGGTTCAAATGGTTGTAAACAATTGTCTCCGGGTTGATTCCAAAGCCATGGTAAATCGAGGCCAAAAGCTCACGAGGGTGAATTGGGTCTTCCAATGGGGATGACCCGGTTTTATCAGACTCTCCATGCACATAACCCCGCTTAATACCAGCACCAGCAATCACTCCAGTGTAACAGTATGGCCAATGGTCACGACCGTCGGCACTATTACCATTTCCGGATGTACTTACACCCTTTTCAGGACTTCTTCCAAATTCACCAACACACACCACCATCGTTTCGTCCAGCAAGCCCCTTTGATCTAAATCACTCAATAATCCGGATAAACCCAAATCAAGCATGGGAGCTGATTGCTCCTTCATTCGTTTGGGCAGTCCCTTGTGAACATCCCAAGAATGATTATCCGAATTAGCAACCTTGGGCCAAATAACTTCCACCACACGAGTGCCAGCTTCAACAAGTCGACGAGCTAGCAGGCAACTTTGACCAAAGGTATTTCTACCGTAGGAGTCACGGAGACTATCTTTCTCCTGACCTAAATTAAAAGCTTCCCTGGCACGACCAGAAGCAACCAAATCCAAGGCACGGTCGTAGTGGGTGTTTAAATTGTAGTGCTCAACCGCTTTATCGATCACAGGCATGGCTTCATTGATTGAGTTACGCAGCAGTGCTCTTCTCTTTAACCTCACACCAAACATGTCTGGACGCATTTCCAAATCGTCCACCCGTACCTTGGCCATCTTCTGCATATCCATATCACCACCAGGCGGATACAATGTGTAAGGATCATACGCCTTACCCAAGAAACCGGCAGTACCTCCCTTGCCTACCACCCCACTTTCCTGAAGTGGTCGCGGAAGCATAACAAAAGGAAGCATTGGTTCATTACTGGGCCGAAGTCGTACAATATTAGCTCCAAAATTCGGGAAATCTTTGGGACTGGGTGGTTCCAATTGACCGGACGGACTGACTTTGTCCGTCGTGTATCCAGTCATCATCTGATATATAGCTGCAGTGTGATTAAAAAGACCTTTAGGCGTGTAACTGACTGCACGCATCATGGAAAACTTATCATTAACCTTCGCGAGATTTGGTAACAACTCTGTGAAATTCACTCCGGGAATTTTAGTGCGAATTGGCTTAAAAATACTCCTAACATTATCGGGTGCATCAGGCTTGGGGTCCCATAGGTCAAGATGACTGGGTCCACCCTGCAAATAAATCATGATAATACTTTTGGCCTTACCCCACCCTGGTCCTCCAGCTCCATCCGGGGAAGCATGGGCTTTCATTTGAAGCATTGCTCCGAGGGAAAGCCCCAGCATGCTCGAACCGCCTACCTTCAAGACATCTCTCCGACTCATTGACAGATGTTGGTCACAAAGATCTTTTCCTAATTCTCCAGATATTCCGATCATATTTATATCCTACTTTAGATGTTTCATATATTGAAAGAAGAAAATGAATTAAACCTATCGATTAAAAAGGAAAGCTGGTGTATTGATAAGGGCCCAAGCAAGATCCTGTGCTCCGATCACTCTCTTATTGGAGAGTTGTTTTTCGCTCAATGACAATGCCCTTCGCAACCTCACTATTTCAGATGGTAGAGGCAAAGGCTTTTCCGCATTGGACAGAGCAGTTTCCAACTCAGTCAGTTTTGAATCTTTAGACAATGGTTTGCTGGCTTCTGTTATGGCATTACTCAGTGCAACACGTTCTGGATCAGACTTCTTGAAAGCATCGGATATCATTTTATTTTGCTTTGGACTACGCTTATTTTGGGCAACCCCGAAAATCTGAACAACTTCTTCTGGCAGTCCGTAGGAGATAGGCTTGGCTTGATCAGTTACCGCCACTCGAAACCGTCCCAATGAGTGCTGCCCACTTTGAAATTCCTGTTTCAGGATAATTTGTAAATCGGTAGGACCTTCAAAAGAGGAAGGGCTCTTGACCTGGAAAGATGCGTAATGATCCTTACCCATCTGAGGGGAAATGGCCCAACCATTTCCGGCAGGGGCTACTTTTCTATCAATTGCAGTTGCGACCGGATATCCATTTTGGCTGAAAGTTGCGAGTGCATTTTCGAAAGTCAATTTTTGCGTCAGTCCATTACGATAAATCTCGATATTTCTTATTTCGGTCTTCACAGATAGCAAAAATTGTAATCCTGCAAATTGTTTCTCCGAAATAAAATCGATCCGATAATCGTGCCAATCTTGATCGCCTTTCAGCTTGGTTGAATAAAAATCTTTGTTATTTGAATTCGTTGCTGAAGCTTCCAGCACAATTCTGGCTTCACCCTTTACTGCAGATTTCCCCTGAAAAGTGAGAACAAAGCTACCGGCAGGGATTTTCTTGCTCCAAGTAAAGCCTGGTAATTTTGACTGACCAGCACCGGATTTAAAATAAAAACCGGAAGGTCCACCCCCATTGTGGATTTTTAAAAGTATAGTATTTTTTCCCTTTTTCAATTTTAAGACTACCTTGTCCTGGTCAGGGGCAGCCCCCCGGCCAATATTTCTGGCCAAGACTATTTGACCATTCAGGAAGACTTTGATTCCATCGTCACTGCCCAAACTTACCGGTAGTTCCATTTCATTTGTAACTTCGATTTCCCTAGCAAGGTAATTTGCAGAATTTTCTGCACTAAATACCGAGCCGTAAAGTTCCCCATCAATCCATTCAGGTTTTGAAACCCATTTTAACAAATCACCCCCATGCTCATATGTTTTTTCAAGAAATAATTCAGTATCTAATTCAGGACCTGCTTTCTGATCAAAACCAACTCCCTTAAAAGGGCCGACATGAAAAAACTCACTCAAATGAATATGGTTTTTTTCTCCACTTTTGTTTACGATAACACTGCTATTTCCGTCATTTACAATTGATCCAGGATTTAATTTCCAAGATTCAGGTATTGGGGTACTTTCCCATTTCGATGCGTGTAATTTCTTCCAGTGCTTTAAATCATTGGTTGGACTTACGA
>MDSV01043739.1_pt1 | contig 10442 bp, 7 predicted proteins | sample 810851 | NCBI WGS metagenome assembly MDSV01 (sample SAMN05326640, study PRJNA326480) | marine metagenome | isolation source: seawater | place: Atlantic Ocean: North East | collected 2012
AAGCTGGGTGCCGTATGCCAACGCCTGCTCACTGTGCAGGGTGCCCTGAGATCCGGTAAAACCTTGGCAAATGACCTTGGTGTCTTTATTGATCAAAATACTCATGCTTGACCTCCAGCCGCCGCTACGGCCTTTTCGACCGCGTCTACCAGTGATTCACCGGGGATAATGTTTAAACCGCTGTCCGCCAACGTTTGACGACCCAATGCAGAATTATTGCCTTCAAAACGCACCACGACGGGCACTTCTACACCCACCTCTTGAACCGCACCAATGATGCCCTCGGCAATGGTCGCGCAGCTGACGATACCGCCAAAGATGTTAATCAATACGGCTTTTACCGCCGAATCGGATAGGATGATCTTAAACGCTTCGGCTACCGCCTCCTTGGTCGCGCCGCCGCCAACGTCCAGGAAGTTGGCCGGGTTACCACCATGCAGCTTCACTAAGTCCATGGTGCCCATGGCCAGACCCGCACCGTTGACCATGCAACCAATATTGCCTTCCAACGCCACGTAATTAAGGCTGTATTCAGCTGCTTGTGCCTCGCGCTCGTCCTCTTGGCTTGGGTCGTTCATCTCGGCAATGGCAGGCTGACGATACAGCGCATTGCCGTCGATGTTGATTTTCGCGTCTAGGCAGTGAATGTCACCGTCCGTCGTAACAACCAGAGGATTAATCTCGAGCAACGAGCAATCTGTTTCCTCAAAAAGTTTTGCTAAGCCCATGAAAAGATTAGCGAACTGTCGAATTTGAGCGCCTTCTAAACCGAGTTTAAATGCCAGCTCTCGGCCCTGATATGGCTGCGCCCCCACCGCTGGATCGATGGTTGCGCGGAGAATTTTCTCGGGCGTCTCTTCGGCCACCTGTTCAATTTCGACGCCACCTTCGGTAGACGCCATAAACACCACTCGACGGCTACCGCGGTCAATAACCGCACTGAGATAGAGCTCTCGCTCGATATCGGTGCAGCTTTCGACGTAGATCTTGCTGACGGGCTGTCCGTTTTCATCGGTCTGAATAGTGACGAGGTTCTTGCCAATCCACTGATCGGCAAAGGCACGTATTTCGTCTAGCGAATCCGCCAACTTGACGCCACCGGCCTTGCCTCGCCCCCCCGCATGAACCTGCACCTTGACCACCCAGCGATCGCCGCCGATTTTTTGTGCTGCTGCAACGGCTTCGTCTGCGGTATCCACCGCATACCCCTCTGAAACGGGTAAGCCGTACTGCGCAAACAGACCCTTGGCCTGATACTCGTGTAGATTCATGGTGTTTTCATCCTCCCTTTTACTGTTTCACCAAACAACGGTTACCGCCGCTTGATGTGGCGCCGATCTCACATCGACAACCGCTGAATAAAAACGGAACGCTAGCCCCGCTTGACTCGATTGACTGTATGTATCGCATGGCCGCGCGCACTCAACGCCGCTTCATGCATGCCCTCGGACAACGTGGGGTGAGCAAACATGATCAAGCCCAGATCCTCTGCCGAGGCGCTAAACTCCATGCTGATCACGGCCTGGGCGATCAATTCCGATGCCTGAGCGCCAATCACGTGCACGCCCAAAATGCGGTCTGTCTGAGCGTCTGCAATGACGCGAATCATGCCCTCATTTTCCCCTGCCGCCAGCGCTCGGCCATTGGCTGCGTAGGGGAAGCTCCCCACATTAAAATCTTCGCCATCGCTTTTGAGCTGCTGTTCGGTTTTCCCCACCCATGCGATTTCTGGGTGCGTATAAATGACGCTGGGCACTGTGTCGTAGTTGACCAAGGGTTTGTGGCCGGCGATGCGCTCGGCAACCATAATGCCCTCTTCCATGCCTTTGTGCGCCAGCATGGGCCCACGCACCACGTCCCCAACGGCGTAGACATTTGTCGCATCTGTCGCGCAGAGGTCGTTCACGTAGAGAAATCCGCGCTCATCCAGATTCACACCGGAATCCGGTGCCAGCAACCCTTCGGTATAGGGTCGACGCCCGACCGCGACGATCAGGCGATCAAACTCCAGCGTGTGTTCGCCGTCCTTATCTTGATAGGTCACACAAACGTGTTTGCTTTTACCGCTTCCCTTGACCTCGGTACCGGTCACCCGGGCACCCATGCGAATATCCAATCCTTGTTTGGTCAGAATGCGCTTGGCATCGCGGGAAATACGGTGATCTGCCATGGGTAAAAACTCGTCCATCGCTTCAAGCACGATGGTTTGTGAACCCAAACGGTTCCAGACACTGCCGAGTTCCAAGCCGATCACGCCGGCACCAATGACGCCCAAACGCTTGGGTACCTGTTTAAATTCCAGCGCGCCGGTGGAATCAACGATCAGGTCGCCGCTTAGCGGTGCCGGGGGAATTTCCACCGGCACGGAACCCGGCGCCAAAATGACGTGTTCCGCCTGCAGCATCTGTTCTTCACCGCCGTGTGGGGTGTAGCCCACTTGTCGGTTCGCATAGAGGCGCCCCTTGCCAGGAAGCGACGTGACGCCATTGCCGTCAAAGAGTGCAGCGACCCCACCCGTGAGGCCCGCGACCACTTCGTCCTTACGGGCAATCATGCGAGGCACATCGGCACTGACCTTGCCGGTCTTAATGCCCATATCCGCGAAGTCGTGCTGAGCCTCGACAAACTTATGTGACGCATCCAAAAGTGCTTTAGAAGGAATACAGCCCCAGTTCAGGCAGGTGCCACCCAATACGGGCTTGTCTTCTTTATCCACCATCATGTTAATGCAGGCGGTATTCATGCCGAGCTGAGCGGCGCGTATGGCGGCGTGATAGCCCGCTGGGCCACCGCCAATGACGATCACATCGTAAGTGTTACTCATCTTAAAGCTCCAACAGAATGCGCGCTGGGTCTTCCAGCATGCCTTTAATCGCCACCAAAAATTGCACTGCCTCGCGACCATCAATCAATCGATGATCGTAAGAGAGTGCCAAATACATCATAGGCCGAATCACAATCTCGCCGTCAACGACCACTGCGCGATCTTGAATGTTGTGCATACCGAGCACGCCGGTTTGCGGCGCATTCAGGATAGGTGTGGACATCATGGAGCCGAAAATCCCGCCATTCGATATGGTGAAGGTGCCACCCGCCATGTCGTCAAGCCCCAGCTTGCCGGCTCGCGCCTTTTCCCCGTAGGCCATAATTTGGTCTTCGATTTGCGCTAACCCCAGAGCATCTGCATCACGTACAACGGGTACAACCAAGCCGCGTTCGGTCGACACCGCAACGCCTATGTCGTAGTAACCGTGATACACAATGTCATTTCCGTCAATGCTGGCATTGACCGATGGAAACCGCTTCAGCGCTTCGGTGGCCGCACGCACGAAGAAGGACATAAAACCAAGCTTGGTGCCGTTGTGAGCCGACTGGAATTCGTTTTGATAACGCTTTCGCAACTGCATGATGGGCTGCATGTCGACTTCATTAAATGTGGTCAACATCGCAGCATTTTGCTGGGCTTCGACCAGGCGCTTGGCCACGCTGGCGCGAAGTCGCGTCATAGGCACCCTGCGCTCTACGCGCTCTTCATCCGAGCCGCCAAAGAATTCTGCAGACGAAGGGGCCGTCGCTGCCGGTGCCGCCGCCTGTGCAGCAGGCGCTGGGCTGGGCTCTTCGCTCACCGAGCCTGATGCCAACGCGCTGGCTACGTCTTCCTTCGTGATTCGACCGTCTCGGCCACTGCCGGCCACCCCGGTAATGTCCAGATTCGCCTCTGCTGCCAACTTCTTCGCCGCAGGACTGGCGAAGCGATCACCATCCGCTGGCGTCTCGGCTGCTACCGGCGCAGCAGCCGACACGCCATCGCCCGTTGCGGCACCACCCGGTTCAAAGTTTGCAATCGGTTCTTCTGACAGTACCGTTTCGCCTTCGGCTTTGAGGATGTTTTGCAACACGCCATCTTCTGGGGCAAAAACCTCGATAACTACTTTGTCGGTCTCGATATCAACCAACAACGTATCTCGGGTAACAAAATCACCTGGCTGGTGGTGCCATTGGGCAACGCTGCCATCTGCAATCGATTCCGGAAAAATTGGTGCTTTGATTTCCATGCTTAGTGTCCATTCTCCATGTCGTCACGGGGCTCTTCTGTGAGAGCGGTTTGAACGAGTTGTTGCTGTTGTTCGTTGTGCACGCTGGCGTAACCCACCGCCGGGGCAGCAAAGGCTTCACGACCCGCGTAATGCAGCGAAGGCACCTTGTCGAGGCGATTGATCACACGTCGGATACGGTGTTGTATCGAGAACCAAGCGCCCTGATTGATGGGTTCTTCCTGACACCAGATCACTTGTTCCGCTTTGCTGAATCTGCTGAGTTCTTGCAGCAGTTCCTCGTCTGGAAACGGATAGAGCTGCTCAATGCGCACGATCGCGACGTTGTCCAGTTCCTGTTCCGCTCGGGCTTCCCACAAATCGTAAAAGACCTTGCCGCTGCACAGCACAACCCGCTTCACTTTTTTGCTCTGCAGGGCCTCTGTTTCGCCGATCACCAACTGGAATTGGCCGTCGCATAACTCATCGACCGTGGAAACCGCCAGCTTGTGTCGCAGCAGACTTTTGGGGGTCATCGCAATCAGCGGTTTTCGGGTTGGCCGAATCGCCTGACGACGCAGCATATGGTAAACCTGTGCTGGCGTTGACGGCACACAGATCTGCATATTGCGCTCCGCACAAAGCTGCAGAAAGCGCTCGAGCCGCGCTGACGAATGCTCAGGCCCTGCCCCTTCGAAGCCGTGGGGCAACAGCATGGTTAAGCCACACAGGCGGGCCCACTTGGTTTCACCCGAGCTGATGAACTGATCAATGACGACCTGTGCACCATTGGCAAAGTCACCAAATTGAGCTTCCCAAACCACAAGGGTACCGGGCGTCGTGGTCGCATAGCCATATTCAAAAGCGAGGACGGCCTCTTCAGATAGCAGTGAGTCGTAAAGATCAAAGGTGACGTCCTCGCGAAGCCGATTCAAGGGAATCAAACGCGAGCCGTCCTTTTGATTGTGCAGTGCCGCGTGGCGATGGGAGAACGTACCCACGCCCACGTCTTGGCCGGTTAGCCGCACTGGATAGCCTTGATCAACTAACGTCGCATAGGCCATAACCTCCGCCATACCCCAGTTAACCGACATCGCGCCCGCCGCCATACGGTGGCGATCTTCCAAAATCTTACTCACCTGTCGATGCAGAACAAATCCGTCCGGGAGGCTTTCCAGGCGAGCGGATAATTCTTGGAAGGCTGCGTTATCAAAGCGGGTATCTGCTGGCGCATCCAAGCTTGAACCCAGATACGGTGCCCAGTCGACAAACAGCTTAGTGTCCGGTTCGTGCACCAGATCCAGCGCCACACTCTCTCCAGACTCCAAGCGCGAGCGATAGCGTTCAGTCATCGCGTCGATCGCATCCGTCTGAACAACTCCATCTGCCACCATCTTTTCGCTGAACGCCGCGCAAACAGTGTTTTGCGCACGAATTTTCTGGTACATCAGTGGCTGGGTCTTCATGGGCTCTTCGGCTTCATTGTGACCACGACGCCGGTAGCAGATCAGATCGATCACCACGTCTTTGCGGAATTCCATACGATAGTCCGCTGCCAACTGCGTCGCAAAAATAACGGCCTCGGGATCATCACCGTTTACGTGCAGAATCGGCGCCTGAATCATCTTCGCCACCTCGGTGCAGTACTCGGTGGACCGGGCATCTATCTGCTTGTGCGTGGTAAATCCGATCTGGTTGTTTACGATGATGTGAACACTGCCGCCGGTTTTAAAGCCGCGGGTTTGCGACATCTGGAAGGTTTCCATCACCACGCCCTGGCCCGCAAATGCGGCGTCGCCGTGAATGATGATCGGGGCCACCAAATCTCCGGCGTAGTCTTTACGACGATCTTGGCGGGCACGCACGGAGCCTTCTGCTACCGGCGCAACGATCTCCAAATGCGAAGGATTAAACGAAAGCGCCAAGTGCATCTCGCCACCCGGGGTCATCACATTGGATGAAAAACCCTGATGGTATTTGACGTCCCCCGAGCCGTTTTCGCTTAGTACCCGACCGTCAAATTCGTCAAACAGCTCGCCTGGATTTTTACCCAGCACGTTCACCAATACATTGAGCCGCCCCCGGTGCGCCATGGCAATCACCGATTCGCGAACCCCATGGGTACCAAGACGCTGCAAGAGTTCGTGCAGCATGGGAATCAGGCTTTCGCCACCCTCCAGGCCAAACCGTTTGGTGCCCGGATACCGCCGATGCAGATACTTTTCTAACCCTTCGGCAGCGATCAAGCGTTCCAGAATGCGCTGCTTTTGGTGCTCATCAAACTGAGGCTTGCCACGGGCGCTCTCTAGGCGCTGCTGAACCCATAACTGCTCGCGCGTATCCACAATGTGCATGTATTCAGCGCCAATGGAACCGCAGTACGTGCTTTCAAGGGCGTCGACCAAATCTCTGAGCTTTGCGGCCCCATCGCCATAGTGAAAAGTGCCAGTTTGGAAGGTTTCATCCAGACTGGCTGGCGACAAATTATGATAAGCAAGATCAAGCACCGGCATTTCAGGGCGTTCCATCATGCCCAATGGGTCGATGTCCGCGCGCTTATGTCCCCGGTGGCGATAAGCGGCCACCAAATCTTGCACCCGCATCTGCTGGGTTTCGTGGGCACTGGAAATTTCAGTGGAAACTTTTTCTGGGCGCGCTTTCAGCCGATTCCGGCCAAGACGTTCGAAATGCTGGATGACTTCAGAGTGCGGGGTGTCTGGACCAATGGTGCTCTCTACCGTCGGCAACGTGTCAAAGTAACTGCGCCAAATCTCTGGAACCGAGCTGGGATCCTGCAGGTACTCTTCGTACAGGGCTTCGATGTAGGCGGCGTTTTGTCCACCAAGGTGTGAGCTGCGCAGCATGCGCTGCATGAATCCTTCAGTCACCGTATTCCTCTTTTGTTACTGTCGAGCGCGTTTTAACGCTCGCACCCTTCGGTCTGTTACTCGCTCGCTCTTGTGTTCACTCGCGTGCCTTCATCAGTGCTCATACGCACGCGTGTATGCAGTCTGTTTCGATGCTATAGCGTTGGGCGGCTACATCTGCCCTTGGATTTCGCTGGGCGGGGTTTCGTTCGCTCTGCTGCCTTGAATCCACCGAGCTTTCCCGGATCTTGGATTCTCGGCTTTCGCGGCGGCATTGCCAAGGTCTTTGGGCACAATAATCGACTAAAGGGCCGCTCAGAGCGGCGGCCTGACGGGATTTGGGCATTGCCCGGAGAAATTTGGCAGTTTTCCTACGTTCCCTGCTGCATCAGCATGGTTCGGATCTTGCCAATTGCCCGGGTAGGATTGAGACCCTTGGGGCAAACGCTGACGCAATTCATGATGCCTCGGCAGCGAAAAACGCTGAATGGGTCATCCAAGTTAGCCAGCCGCTCTTCGGTGTCGGTATCTCGCGAATCGGCCAAGAAGCGATAAGCCTGCAACAATCCCGCAGGGCCGATAAACTTATCGGGGTTCCACCAAAAAGACGGGCAAGAGGTCGAGCAGCAAGCGCACAAGATGCATTCGTACAATCCGTCCAACTTTTCTCGATCTTCCGGGCTCTGCAAACGCTCTTGGGCAGGAGGCGCTTCTTTGTTGACCAGATAGGGCTGAACCTTGGCGTATTGGTTGTAAAACTGGCTCATGTCTACAACGAGATCCCTTACGACAGGAAGCCCGGGCAGTGGTCGCAGCACTAGTTTGTTACGCTTTACCACCTCGGATACCGGCGTGATGCATGCCAGACCGTTCTTACCATTCATGTTGACGCCATCAGAGCCGCAGACGCCTTCCCGACAACTGCGTCGAAAGCTCAGCGTAGGATCCGCGTCTTTCATCAGATGCAACACGTCCAGAACCATTAAGTCCCTACCTTCCGGCAGTTCAACTTCCACATCACGCATCACTGGCACTTCGTCCAGATCCGGGTTGTAGCGATAAACACTTACTTGCATAACAGTAGACCTAAATTTTAGTTAATACGGTAAAAATGGGAGAACGGCCTTAGTAAACCCGTTCCTTAGGCTCAAAGGCTTCCATGGTGCGAGGCGCAAAATTCACGTCTCGCTTGCCAACGCGCTTATCCTCTGGGAAGTACATTGAGTGACACAGCCAGTTTTCGTCGTCTCGCGTCTGGTAGTCGTCACGCGCATGGGCTCCCCGGCTTTCTTTTCTACCCTCTGCGGTAACCGCCGTGGCTTCGGCCACTTCCAACAAGTTGTCCAGCTCCAATGCCTCCAACCGGGCAGTGTTGAATGCTGACGACTTGTCCGGCATGTCCGCTTTGGCGATGCGCTCGCGCAGGTCCGCCAGTTGCTTAATACCTTCCTGCATGTTCTTTTCGGTGCGGAACACTCCGAAGCTGTTCTGCATCGTGGTTTGAAGCTCTTTCTTCAGATCGTAAATTGACTCACCACCACTGGATTCGTTCCAGCGGTTGAGGCGTGCCATGGACGCTTCGATATCCGATTCGCTCGCGTCGCGATAAGACACGCCTTGGCGCATGACCTGTTCAATGTGTAAGCCCGCTGCGCGACCGAACACCACCAAGTCCAGCAACGAGTTTCCGCCCAGTCGATTCGCTCCATGGACTGACACACAGGCGGCTTCGCCTGCTGCGTACAAGCCTTCTACAGCGACGTCTTGCCCCGCTGCGTCCTGCGTCAGAGCCTGCCCGCTAACCTGAGTCGGAATGCCACCCATCATATAGTGGCATGTGGGCACGACTGGGATCGGCTCTTTGACCGGATCAACATGAGCGAACGTCCGAGACAGTTCCAAAATACCTGGCAATCGACTGTTCAGAACGTCCTCGCCTAAATGATCAAGCTTCAGTTTGACGTGATCCCCGTCAGGACCGCAGCCTCTGCCTTCAATGATTTCGATCACCATGGAGCGGGCCACCACATCTCGGCCAGCCAAATCCTTCGCTGATGGCGCGTAACGCTCCATGAACCGCTCGCCGTCCTTATTGATGAGGTATCCACCTTCACCGCGGCAACCCTCGGTAACCAAGGTGCCCGCACCGGCGATTCCGGTCGGGTGGAACTGCCACATTTCGATATCTTGGACCGGCACGCCGGCCCGAAGCGCCATGCCAATGCCGTCACCGGTACACATCAGTGCGTTGGTGGTCGATGCGTAAATACGACCAGCGCCCCCAGTCGCAACGACTGTCGCCTTTGAGCTGATGTGTACGACTTCGCCAGTTTCCATGCACAGAGCGATCACACCGACAACAACGCCGTCTTGATTTTTCACCATGTCCACGGCAAACCATTCGTTCAGAAACGTGGTCTCCGCTTTCACGTTGGCCTGATAGAGCGTGTGGAGCAAGGCATGACCGGTGCGGTCTGCTGCTGCGCAGGTTCGCGCGGCTTGGCCGCCCTTACCGAAATCCTTGGACTGCCCGCCAAAAGGCCGCTGGTATATACGTCCACTCTCTGTGCGTGAGAACGGCAAGCCCATATGCTCGAGTTCGAATACCGCTTGAGGCCCCTCGGAACACATGTATTCGATAGCGTCCTGATCACCGATGTAATCCGACCCTTTGACGGTGTCGTACATATGCCAACGCCAATCGTCGTTGGGATCGTCACTGGCTATCGCGCAGGTAATGCCGCCCTGAGCGGAGACCGTGTGCGAGCGCGTAGGAAATACCTTGCTGATAACCGCCGTCTTCAAACCAGACTGGGCCAGTTGCAGCGCAGCACGAAGCCCGGAACCACCGCCACCGACGATGACACCGTCGAATTCCATTTTGCGTATTTGAGCCATGAGTTACTTCCTAAAGATGAATTCTTAAAATTGCCAGACCAAGCGCGTTGCCCACACGAGGTAAACAAACAACACCAGCAAACACACCGCTTGGTAAGCAAAGCGAATGGATGTGGCGTACTGCCCAACATGCGCAGGCCGTAAATAGTCTGTACCAATGGTCCAGAGACCAATCCACGCGTGCGCTACTGTCGAAAGAACAGCCAATGTGCCGGCGATCTTCATTGCTGGAGATCCGAAGAAGGCAGTCAGCGCTGCAAAGTCGATATTCTGGGTGAAAAGGAAAAAGGCCATCACCCACCCAAAGTACACAGTAAGAATAACCGCCGTTGAACGCTGCACAACCCAATCTGATAGACCACTATTGGACAGAGCCATTACTTGAGAAACCTGCTTTACCATAAGATTGCTCCGATGAATCCTGTCGAAATGATGGTGAGAACGATGACGATCACCGACCCGCGTCGGGCAGCGGCGACAGAATCGCCCAGATGAAAGTCCATTAAAATGTGTTTTAGTCCGGCCAAAATATGAAACTCGAGGGCCGCGATTAGGCCAAGCAAAATAAACTTACCCAACGGCTCGGCAATGAGTTGTTGCGCCGCAGCAAAACCCTCGGGTGACGCCAAAGCCATGTCGAGCG
>MDSV01085849.1_pt1 | contig 10442 bp, 11 predicted proteins | sample 810851 | NCBI WGS metagenome assembly MDSV01 (sample SAMN05326640, study PRJNA326480) | marine metagenome | isolation source: seawater | place: Atlantic Ocean: North East | collected 2012
ACTTATTTACTTGACATCTTAAATGACTTATATTATTACTAATGATAATTAATTGTTATCAATAGTAATTATGAATAAACTGACAACAGATCTTAAATCGCTTCATGAAGCAACTTTAAATAATCTTAAAAGCTCAAAAGCAAATAACACATTAAAGGCTTATAGATCGGATTTTAAAGATTTTGGAGTTTTTTGTGCCAAGCATGGACTGAGTTCATTACCATCAGAGCCAAAAATAGTTTCTATCTACCTTACTCATCTATCTAAAAATTCTAAAATAAGCACTTTAAGAAGGAGATTAGTGTCAATAAGTATGGTTCATAAGCTAAAAGGTCACTATCTAGATACAAAACATCCAATTATAACTGAAAACTTATTAGGCATTAAAAGAGTAAAAGGGAGCATGCAAAAAGGTAAAAAACCTCTATTAATCAGTCATTTAAAATCTATAGTTAATGTAATAGATGGACAAAAACGTGAAGAAATCAAAAAGTTAAGAGACAGATCAATAATACTTATTGGGTTTGGGGGTGGTTTCAGAAGAACTGAGCTAATTTCTATAGACCATGAGGACTTAGAGTTTGTGCCTGAGGGCCTTAAAATAACTATCAGAAGATCAAAAACAGACCAATTCGGAGAAGGAATGATAAAAGGCCTACCCTATTTCTCAAATGAAATTTATTGTCCTGTTGCTAGTATTAAAAAATGGTTAGAAGCTTCAAAGATTAAGTCTGGGCCTGTTTTTAGAAGATTTTCTAAAGGATCTTTATTAACAGAAAAGAGATTAACAGATCAATCTGTTGTATTGTTAATGAAGGAGTATTTGAACTTAGCTGGTATAGAAAATAGAAACTTTGCAGGTCATAGCTTAAGATCAGGTTTTGCAACAGTAGCTGCCGACTCTGGAGCCGATGAAAGAAGCATAATGGCAATGACAGGTCATAAAACAACGCAAATGGTCCGGAGATACATAAGAGAAGCAAATATATTCAAAAACAACGCTTTAAATAAAATTAAAATATAAATTAAAAAATTTAAATCTGTTTAGATTAATAATCTATAGATTTCATAATTTTTTTTAAAACTCTACAAATCATTATAACTTTTTTTAAACTCAGTTCAGGGTACAAAGGTAAGGAGAATATTCCTTTAGATGCAGTTTCAGAAATCTTATGTTTATCCTTTTTAAAGTAAACTGAATAACCTTTCATTTTATGAATTGGGAAAGGATAAATTATTCTAGTTTTAATTTTTTGTTGTAATAATTTTTTTATAATTAAATTTCTTTTTTTATGGAAAACAGTATATAAATGATATACATCAAATTTATCTTTATTTTTAATTGGCAATATTAGCTTTGTATTTCTTAATTCTTTATCATAAAGTTTTGCTATAGATCTTCTACGTGAAATGAAGGTATCAACTTTATCCAATTTGTAATCAAGAATTTTGCTATTAATCTCATCTAATCTAGAATTAAGACCATGAACATTTGAATAATATTTGTTGTAAAACTTATTCTTTGAATTGACTGTATCAATACCATAAAATCTAATCTTCTTAATCGACGAAAATAATTTGAAATTATTGGTTAAAATAAATCCACCATCGCTATACCCACCCAAAACTTTTGTTGGATAAAAAGAAAAGCATCCAAATGAGCCAAATGTACCAACATATTTATCTTTATATTTCGCACCCTGAGCTTGAGCGCAATCTTCTATAATTTTTAAATTATACTTCTTGGAAATTTTGATTATTTCATCCATATCACAAGATTGTCCATATAAATGGACAGGAATAATCACCTTAGTTTTTCTTGTTATTTTTTTTTCAATTTTATTTGTATCTATTAAATAATCTTGTTTAACATCAACTAAAACTGGTTTTGCTCCAGAGTTAACAATTGCCGAAATAGTTGGTATAGCGGTGTTTGAGGCTGTTATTACCTCATCACCCTTTTTTAAATCTAACGCCATTAACGATATCATTAATGCATCTGTGCCACTCTTTACAGCAACACCATATTTCGATTTATATTTTTTTTTGAAATTATTCTCAAATTTATTAAGATTTGGGCCAAAGAAAATTAGACCTTTCTTTAAAGTACTATTAAAAATTCTATTAAATGCAGTTCTAGATTTCCTATATTCTTCCTCAAAGGACCAAAAATCAATCATTTTGCAATATCAACGTGTGCTATCCAATTAGTTTTTTTTAGGATTTTTTTTTCTTTTTTATAAATTTCATCTTTGTGATTCCATGCAAACAAAAATGTATAATCAGGTAAGTTTTTCCTAAAATAATCTATGTTTACTATAGGAATGTGAGTTTTTGGGGTAAATTTACCTATTTTATCCTTTGTAGTGTCACAAATAAAATCTATGTGCCTACTGTCGATACCACAATAATTAAGTATTGTTGTACTTTTAGACGTTGCAGCATAACCTGCAATACTTTTATTTTTTTTCTTTATTGAAAAAATCTTATTTCTCAATTTTTTTTTTGAATTTTCACATTTTTTTTTAAAGTCTTGGCAACCTTTTAATTTATCTATATTATTTTTTTTTTCATATCTCAAAATTTTTAAAACAACATTTTTAATCTTATACTCCCCTTTTCTCGCAATTACATATCGCATTGATCCACCATGTGTTTTCTGTTTTTGAACATCGATTAAATCAAATTTGAATAATTTGAAAATTTTTTTTATTGAGGAAACTGAAAACATAAAAATATGTTCATCGTAAATTTGATCATATGAAATTTTCTTATACATTGAACCAAGGTAAGGTTCCTCAAAAATAAAAAGACCTTTTTTAGATAACAATTTATCGATACCTTTAATCAGATCTGATAAATCAGGTATATGACAAATTGCATTAGCAGCACAAATTATATCTGTTTTCTTTTTAAAATTTTTAAGTCTATTTGCCGTTTTTAATGAAAAAAATTGATTAATTGTATTAACTTTATTTTTTTTTGCAACAGAAGCAACATTTTTTGATGGTTCAATTCCCAAAATATTTATTTCTTTTGATTTAAAATTTTTTAAAAATGTTCCATCATTTGAACCAATTTCAATTATATTTTTTACATTATGAAAATACTTTTTTTTTATCCATTTTGAATAATCTTCAAAATGTCTAATCATATAATTTGAACTAGACGTAAAAAATGGATAATTTTTATTGAACATTAGTTTAGGTTTTGGATGATCATTAAGTTGAAATAAAGAAATTTCTTTTGAAAAACCGACTTCCATATTAAAAAAAAACTCTTTTTTAAAATCCTTTTTATGCAAAAAACCATTTGCGATTGGCATTTTACCAAAAGACATAAATGGTTTTATTTTTTTTTTGGTTATTTTGCAAATCATCTATATATTTCTAAGTAATTTCATTGTGTCTTTTATATCTTCTGTAATTTTACTATTTAAATCCAGCCCTTCTTTATTTAATTTTCTTTTATCAACATGATACGATAATTGATTCATTATTTTTGAATTAATTAATTTAATTTTTATTTTTTTTTTAAATTTTTTAATTTTTTTTAGTATTTGCTTTACTGTACAATTTTCTGAAAGGGCATTATAGATATCATTTTTGAATAAATCATTTTCTATTGTAAATTTAAATACTTTAAAAGCATCCTTTAAAGACAAATAAGGTCTATATTGGTTAAGTGCGGTTTTATAAACTTCAATGTCATTATTTAGAGCTGCGTTTAAACAAAATTTATTTACAGCCGTATGAAATCTCATTCCACTTGAAACTCCAGAAATAGTCCCAAACCTATAAGTTATGTATTTTATCTTACCAGAAACTTTTTTAAGCATTTCTTCCTCTATGAGCTTAATATCAGCGTAAGGAGACTGAGGCCTTAAAAATTCTTTTTCACAATTTTCATCGACTAAAGAAGATTGTTTTCCATATACACTAGTAGATGAAATATGAATTAACTTACATTTATTTGCTTTGCAATAATTAATCACATTTTTCATACAATTTATATTATTTTTATACATTTCATTTTTTTTTTCAAAGCTTCCCTCAGCGTTTGTCATGGACGCAAGATGAATTATATAGTCAATTTTTTTGAATCTATTTAATGAATTTTTCTGAGATATATCTAAATGATAAAATTTGAGATTGTTTTCTCTTTTAGATCTAAATAAGGAATTTATTTGAGTGGACTTAAGGTTATCAATTATAATTGTTTTTTTTATATTCTTAATTTTACGTATATTTTTGACCAAAAATGATCCAATGTGTCCACAACATCCTGTTATCAATAAGTTCATTATCTATTTATTATTTTTAAAAAATCTGAATATTTTTCTATATAGTCAGAAAATTCATACTCTCTATTACAAAAAACCAATAACTTTGATTTATTTGTGTTAAATTTAATTTTACACCAAGTCTTAGGGTTTAATAATAAAAAATTAGTTTTTTTTAAAGATAAATATGTTTTAAATTTACCTTTTTTATTTTCATATTCAACATTCATTGATCCATATAATGGTATCAAAAATTGAAAACATTTATAATGTGCATGCTCTCCCCTTATTGAGTTTTTTTTACCATGAATAACAAAAACACGTTTAGGTTTAAATGGAATATCTTTTTTAAATGAAATTGGGACCAGAAAGCCAGTATTATTTTTATAAATCTTAAGTTTTTTTTTAAACATTTTATAAATTAAATAATTCTCTTAGTGATTGGTTTTTTTTTCTATCTTTATCAGATAATATTGGTTTTTTAATAGGCCAATCAATATTTACATCAGGATCGTTCCAAGCAAGAGTTTTTTCATATTTTGGATTTCTAAATCTTGAACATCTGTAATTAATTGTACAGGATTTTGATAAACATACAAAGCCATGAGCAAAATTTTCAGGAATATAAAATGAAAAATCGTCATTTTGACTTATTATAATTGAAAAATATTTGCCAAAAGTTTTAGAATTTTTTCTCAGATCTACTGCTACATCTAAAACTTTTCCATGTGTAACGGTAATTAATTTAGCTTGTGGAAATTTACTTTGAAAATGAAGGCCACGTAAAACATTTTTTTTAGAATAAGACATTATATCAAAAGGGAAATTTGTGTTTAAAATATCTTTTCTAAAAACTTCTCTTAAGTATCCCCTCTTATCTTTAAATATTTGAGACTTAAGTATTAATAAATCTTTGATTTTTGTTTTAATTAATTTCATATTTAAAGTATTTAAAGTTTAAGAAATTTAACTGAAAATAATTCATAGTTAATGATAAATGATATTTTGTCAAATTGAAATAAATTAAGAATTGATCCTTATACGACATTAAAGTCTTTAAAAATAAGTAATTAATGAATTAATTTCTTTAACAATATAATTATTTTTCTATACTCATTAATTTATGAATCTTACTGTTGTACTAGTTAATTATAAATGTGACAAACATAAACTTCAATTATGTTTAAATAGTATTAAAATTGAGACTAATGTAATTATTGTTGATCATTCATATGATTTTACTTTTGATGATCTGATAGTGCCAAAGAATTTAAATATAAAAGTAATTAGAAATAACAATTTAGGTAATGGAGCGGGAATTAATTGTGGTCTTAAAAATGCAAATACTAAATTAGTTTTATATTTAGACATAGATACAGTTTTATCAAAAAATTTTTTTGAAATCTTAAGTAATACAATTAAAGAAATACAAGATTTTGCAGTAATTGCTCCAAAAATAGACGGATTTTATAATGATCAAAAAATAAGAAAAACAGGAAATTTATCTTTAATAAGATTTTATTATAATAAATTTTTTTTTAACATTAGTTTAGTTAAGAATAAATCAATGAATATTAAAGATGTATTTTTTGTAAGTGGTGCAATTATGTTAATTAATAAAGAAAATACTTTTGAAAAAGGTATTCGATTTGATGAAAATATTTTCATGTTTTTCGAAGAGGATGATTTTTTCCATCAATGCTTTAAACTGCAAAAAAAAATATATCTTATTGAAAATCTTAGAGCAAATCATTTTGATGGATCAATTAATATAAAATCGTTAAATTATGAATGTTTTAAAAAATGGCATTGGGAACGGTCTAAGTATTATTTTTTAAATAAACACTATAATAAGATTTTGATTTTTCTCTTGGCATTAAAATCATCAATTAAACTCACATTAAAGATTTTATCATTTTATTTTTTTAGTAAAGAAAAGTTTCTTCTTAATAAGTCTAGACTGGTAGGTTTACTAAGTTTTTATTTTAAAAAGAAATGTAGGATTGAATTTTAAAATGGATTATAAATTTTTAAATAACTTTTTATCAAAAAAATTTACTAGATTTTTTCCAAAAACCGTAAATAGAAAACTTTTAAGAAGATTTGGAATTTTTTTTGTACCAACTAATCTGAAAATTCTACCTAAAAATTTTTATCCGATTTACATAAAATTAAGAGAACAAATTAAATTGGTCGAAAATTTTGATACTACAAAAAAGTTAATTAAATTTAATACAAAGATGGATATGGACATTTTTCTACAAAAATTATTCAAAAAAAAGAAAATTAACTATCTTGATATTGGCGGTGATAATATTGATTTATATCTTAAATTAAACAGTAAATTAAATATAACGAATTACTATATTTTAAATTTTAAAGATATAATTGATATTTTCAAGGTAATTAAAAAAAGATTTAAAATAAAAAATCTTTTTCCAATAACAAATTTACCAAAATTAATGAATTTAGATATAGTTTATTTTGGATCATCAATTCAATATTTTAAAAACTATGACAGTTTTTTAAAAAGAATTTTTTTAACTAAACCTAAATATATTTTTTTTTCAGGGACAACTTTTTTTAAAGATGATATATCTAAAAAAAGAATAATAGTGAAACAAACCAATATACTGCCTCATACTGTTTATTTATACTTTTTTAACTTAAAAAAATTTATCTCTTTTTTTAGAGAAAACAATTACAAATTAGTTTTTTATAAAAGAAATAAATTTGCCAAAGTAAATTATAAGAACTTTTATCCATTGATTAAAAATATTATGTATTTAGATATTTTATTTGTAAAAAATAAATAATTTATTTTTAAAATCTATATATATATTTGACGTACAAATAATTGACTTTACATAATATTAGGTGATAAATGTAATTTATATCTTTCTTAGGTTCTTTTAACTCTGATTTGTAAGGAATATCAGATTTAAGATAGAATTTCTTAAAGAATTTTATTGTCATCCCCCATTTTAAAAGAAAAATTTTGTTTCCTTTATTGCCAGACTCTGTTTTGATTTTGTTGTCCTTATTATCTCTTCTTGTAACAACTGAACCAAAATGAAAAACTAGACATTTGCTCAATCCTTTAAAAATTCTCACATCTTCTCTCCACAATTTCATGTTTAAATCTGGATCTGATCCTGTGCCTGGATAAAACTCTTCACTAAAACCACCTACTTTTTTCCATAAATCCCTATGTATTAAATGCGGAGCCCACGTAGAACCTTGAAAGTCATTGAAATTTAATTTTTTAAAATTATCTAACAATTTTTTTTCATTAAAATTATTAATATTATTTCCACAATCAAGTGAATTTTCTCCAGATGTACCGATCATAGTTCCAGATATATAAAATTTCTTATGCCCTATTTTTTCTACTTCATTTTTTAATACCGTATCCCAACCTGGACAAAAGTAGAAATCATCATGTGCATACAAAATATATTCATATTTAGCTTTTTTTGCTGCAGAATTCATACCTTCACATATTCCCGCATTATATTTTGTATAAGTGTAATCGAGATCTATATCTTCTAAATAATCTATAGTTCCATCTTCGCCTACGTTAATATGTGGTATTATTTGATGGCTATATTTTGAATTTTTTTTAATACTTTCAATACATAATTTCAAATAAGCTAAGTTATTAAACGTTGGAATAATTATTGAAAACATTTTAGATGTCTTCCCAATAAAATTTCTTTTTAGTTCCTATAGTTTTATTAATAATAAAATCAGCTACAACTGTAGAATTAAAATATTTAAAATATTTATCTCTACCATTTTTTGCAATTTTACACCTTAGTTTATTATCATTACTAAATTTAACAATTTTTGCTGACAAATCTTTAATATTTTTATAAAGAATAATTTCATCTTTTTTGAAAAAATTTCCAATTTTTGTTTTCTCATCAACCATAACCAATAGTCCATTTCCAATTAATTGGGCAAATCTATCACTTGAATAGAATTTTGCAGGCTGTCCTTGGCTTAAATTTAACCCAATTTTTGATTGAGAAATAGCTAAAAGATAATTGTCAGCCCAAACTGGTTGAACTCCATTCATACCATAAAGATCAAATCTAATATTTGGTGTAACTGTAATTAATTTGTTTATAAAATTTTCTCTTTGGTCAAACTTCCCTTTTTTAAGGACACCTCTATGGACACCGTGGCTCATCGCAAAAAAAACGTCGTTATTAAAGTTTTTATTTTTATAATTTTCTAATTTTTCAAAAGACTCATCCACAGGATTTGGTATATAAAAAACTTTATACTTAGATGTGATATTTAAAGATTTGGGTTCTGTAGTACAAAAACTAGCATCCATCATATCAATTTTGTCTAAAAATCTTTTTTTGTTGCTCAACCACTGAGTATCCATTCTATCTAAAAACCATTGAGCAATTTTAATATTTGGGTAATTTTTTTTGATAAAATTTAATGTCTCTTTTTTGATTAAATCGGCATGACCAAGAATAATAATATCAGGAACATAATTGCTTATAACCTCGATTAATTTTTTATTTAATCTTTTTGATCCATTAATATCATTTAGGCTTCTATAATAACTTACAATATCTCTATCACTAAATTCCAAAACACTATGATTCAGTCTTATAAGTCCATTATTAATTCTTTTTCCTGTATTGTAAAATAATCTTCCATTATGCCTCTCATTAAAATTTGTAACGTGTAAAATTTTTAGTTTTTTAAAATTTAAAGACCCATTTAAATTTAACTTGAGATTGACAAGTTTTTCTCTGTAATTATCTATCTTTTTGCAGATATATTCATCTGTTAAATAAAAGTTTTTCAATGAGGATTTTTGTAAATTTATTCTTTGTGTTTTATTGTTAATTAATTTATCGATAGAGTTATATAAATTTTTTGTAGATAAATTTCGTACAATTATACCATTTGTTATAGTTTCTGGGAGCCCTCCTCTGTTCGAAACTATCACCGCACAACCGCGACTTGATGCTTCTAAGCTTGTTCTGCCAAATGGTTCTTCCCATCTTGAACATGCAACAGCAATACTTGTTTTCTTAAAAATTTTTAAAACTTTAGTATGATTTTGAAAACCCAAGACTTTCAGATTTTTATGCTGATATACCAACTTTTCTCTAGGCTCGTCACCTATAACTATTGATTTCCAATCCTTATGTTTATCTAGTATTTGTAAAATTGCTTTTCCAAATAAATCATAACCTTTTGCTGTGTTGAGCTTACCAACAAAAGTTATTAATTTTTCTTTTTTATCAATATTTACTTTTTCTTTATTAATTGATTGATGTATAACTTCAAGCTTTTCTGATTTATGATAAAATTTATCAAGTTTTTTTAAAAATTGTTTCTTAGACCATTCGCTATTAAAAATAATCTTCGCACAATTTCTAATTAATTCTTTTCTTTCTGCTTGGGTTTTCGAACCTATCATTGATATTGGATCATTGTGAAAATACAAAACTTTCTTTGTATTTAATTGCTTGAGAAATTCGATATAATTTGGCCTATTATGTATTTCAATTATTTCTGTGTTTAAGTTTTTATGTAATTCAACAAATTTACTTACATAATCACGTGTTTGACTTTTTAAAAAGTTTTTTTTTAAAGCAATATTTACATAATTATCAGAGAATTTTTCTTTTAAATCTGTGGAGCCATAAACAGTTATATCATTCTTATAAGTGCTTATTTTATTCATTGAATTAATAAACAGTGAAACAGCTCCTGGATATAGAGGTGAAAAATTTTCCTTATAAGGTAAAAGAATTGAAATTTTCATTTTTTAAATTAAAAATTAATTTAATTTTCTCCCTTTTTTTTTTGTCATTTTTGAGACGATATTCCTCTTTTAAAGCTTTTGATTTAGAATTGTAAGATTTTTTATAAGCTAAATGCCATTTTTTTCCCTTAGTGTACTTAGCTCCTTTCGAAGAATTATGAAGACCAATCCTTTTACCCAAGTTATTTGTGCTTCCAACATAAGAATAATACTTACCGTGTTTTTGTGAGACTAGTAAATAAACAAAATATTTCATTATGGCGGTCCCTAGGGGAATCGAACCCCTCTTTCATGGATGAAAACCATGTGTCCTAACCGATAGACGAAGGGACCAAATTTTATTCCTTTTAGAGTAAA
>MDSV01189741.1_pt1 | contig 10442 bp, 4 predicted proteins | sample 810851 | NCBI WGS metagenome assembly MDSV01 (sample SAMN05326640, study PRJNA326480) | marine metagenome | isolation source: seawater | place: Atlantic Ocean: North East | collected 2012
CCAGCGCACGCCCGAGTTTTCGCCGCAGGACGACGTCACGGAGGTGTCCCCCGAGCGACAGCAGGTGGCGCTGCTGCTCATCTTCCTCGCCATCATGGTCCTGCTGCCGGGCGTGGATGTCAACGCCGCGTCGCAGGATGTCATGCCCATGCTGTAGGAAGGGGGAGGCGCGCGCGGAGCTGAGACAAGGCGAGGAGCGCTTGACTCGCGACGCGAGTCCGCGCGAAAAACAAGCAACGCGCCAACCACCGACAGACGGTCGCCGCGAAACGCGCTCGCCAATTTTTTCAGTTCGTCGGATTGCATCTGCATCTCTCTTTCGTATCGCCGCTTCAAGATCCCGCGAAAATCCCGAACATTTTTTTTTCGGAAATTCGAGACTGGTGACGCGTGCGGATTTGGCCGTTTTCGCGAAATCGCGCCGTCTTTTTGGCAGCTGGCAGAAAGCCAAGCCGAGAAGAAGATTTTTTTCTGGAATCTCCCTTCGCGCGATTTTGATTCGCCAACCTCGATTCTGAGTGCGATGGTGTTCGTCCTGGAGTCACGACTCGCGTTATTCCCCGATGCTTGGAAAAAGCACCGACGTGTGTTCCAGTGCGCAAGCCCGTTTTCGTGGAAACGATCGCAGAATCCAAACTGATCCGTCCCGCGTGGTTCAGCGCGTTTCCGAAAGAACACCATCCATTCCTCCGCACACGCACCGACCGCGCTCGCGCAGTCGCGTCACCCGATCGAGCGTCCGTCCCCCGACGCCCGCGCCCGTACACCAGTTCGTGTCGAGCGCTCGAAGGTCCGGAGAGATGGTCGCCGCGTCCGCCTCCGCGTCTCTCGCGCGATGCGTCGCGCACAAAACTTCCGCCAGCGGATCGGCGAAATCCGCGTTCGCCGGGAAGCCGGTCGCGCCGGCGCGCGCGGCGGCCAGCCGCGCGCGACGCGCGGGCGTGACCACCCGCGCGGTGGTCACTCCGCCCCAGACGCACGATAACGCGCGACCGGACACCACGCTTCGCCCGGTCTCTGCCGCGGCGGTGGATTCGTCCAAGGCGCTGGAGCAGTTCCGCAGCATGGGCGGCGCCTCACGTGAGTTATTTCCCGTATCTTTTCCGTACCCCGAGCGTGCCCGGACGGGGGGGCGCTGCCGCGAACGCACCGACGCGATCCGGGTTCGGCGCGCGCACGGCACTCCGGGGACCGCGCGCGGGGCGCGCGCGTCGTCCCTGTGGCGAACCCGAGGTCGCGCGCGCCTCCCGGGACGCACGACCGTATCGCCACCGCGTCGATCCGTGTGCCAGCGTCACGCGCGCACGTATCTTTTCCGCGCGGGAGACACGCTCGCGCGACGGCGCGCGACGCTCGCCTCTCCCCTCCCACCGATCCGCCGCTGACCATCACATCGACTCCATCTCCTCGTCTCTAAACAACTAACGCAGGCTACGCTTCGGAGGCGAAGTCCTCCATCGTGTCCATCGGTCTGTCCATCCACACGTGCCCGGTGGAGGTGCGCGAGAAGATGGCGGTGCCCGAGGACAAGTGGGAGGAGGCTGTGGCAGAGCTGTGCAGCTACCCGCACGTCGAGGAGGCTGGCATTTTGTCCACGTGCAACCGCATGGAGATCTACGTCGTGGCCCTCTCCTGGCACAGGGGCGTGCGCGAGGTGGAGGAGTGGATGAGCAAGTACTCGGGCATCCCCCTGGACGATCTGCGCGAGCACTTGTTTTTGTTGCGGGACCAAGACGCGACGAGCCATCTGCTGAAGGTTTCCGGCGGGTTGGACTCGGTGGTGATGGGCGAGGGCCAGATTCTGGCGCAGGTGAAGAACGTGTTCGCGCTCGGCGAGAACGTGGACGGGTTCGGGCGGCACCTCTCCGGGCTGTTCAAGGCGGCGATCACCGCGGGGAAGCGCGTGCGCTCGGAGACGTCCATCGCGTCGGGCGCCGTCTCGGTGTCGTCGGCGGCGGCGGAGCTCGTGCAGATGAAGCTGCCCGGCGGGAACTTCGACGGGTGCCGCGTGATGATCGTCGGCGCGGGAACGATGTCTCGGCTGCTCGTAAAGCACCTGGTGTCCAAGCGGTGCACGGAGATGACCATCGTCAACCGCTCCGCGCCACGCGTCGAGGAGCTGCGGGCGGATTTCCCGGAGGCGAACATCAAGCTGGCGCTGATGGATGAGTTTTTGCCGTTGGCAGCGGAGCACGACGTCATCTTCACCGCCGCGAGCACGGGGGTGATCATCTCGAAGTCGGACCTCGAGTCGATGGCCGCGGCGAACGACTCCGTGGGCAAGCAGCGCCGGCTCGTGGACATCGCCGTGCCCAGAAACGTGGACGCGGACTGCGGCGAGGATGAAAACACCATCGTGTACAACGTGGACGACTTGAAGGAGCTGGTGGAGCTCAACAAGGACAAGCGCGAACGCGCGGCGGATGAGGCGCGCGAGCTGCTCGCCCACGAGCAGGCGGCGTTCGAGGCGTGGCGGGATTCGCTGGAGACGGTGCCCACGATCAAGCGCCTGCGCGGGAAGGCGGAGAACATCCGCGCGGCGGAGCTGGAGAAGGCGGTGGCCAAGCTCGGAGACGGCCTCACCAAGAAACAGATGAAGGCTGTCGAGGAGCTGAGCCGCGGCATCGTCAACAAGCTGCTGCACGGGCCCATGCAGGCGCTGCGCTCGGACGGCACGGACCCCTCGCAGGTGTCGCAGACGCTGGTCAACATGCACGCGCTGGAGACCATGTTCGACCTGAAGAACCAGAACGCGCCCACGCGGGGACGCAAGTGAGCGTCAGGAAAGGCGCGGAGAGGGTTGGAGTGACACGGCGACGGGGAAGGGTTCCGGAGCTCGCGCGCCGCGCGGCGGGCGAACGCTCGCGGAGCCCAAGACAACGCACGCCGAGCGCGCGCTCGGCGTCGCGGCCATTACGTTTCGATTTAGCTGTACCACCGATATTTGAATGACAACGTAAAACCATTCTTTCACCCACCCGCGGCGCGCGCGTCTCGCGCGCGCAGATGTCGCGCGGCGAGAAGAGGCGCGGGCTCGCGCGGCGCTTTCGCGCGAAAAAAAAAAGTCCGCCGCGCGAAAATCTCAGAAGCTTCGACTCAAGCCGCAGTGCATGCGGCCGACGCCCTTGTCCGAGAAGGCGTACTCGAGCCGCACCGGCCCGATGGGCGTGAGCGCCACAACCCCCGCGCCGTACCCGTACCCCTGCCCGGGCTTGTTCCGCGCGCCCCCGGGGTCGCCCAGCACGGAGACGCCTGACTTGAGATCGGAGCCGATGTCGAAGAACACGCACCCGTTGACAGAGTCGGGCGCGAGCGGCACCGCCACCTCCGCCGAGCCGACGATGAACTTGCGGCCGGTGCCGACGCCGCCCTCGGGGTAGCCGCGCACAGATGACGCACCGCCGATAGAGAAGGCCTCGTACGGGGGCAAATCGCCGATGACGTTGCCGCCCTTGGCGGCCACCGTCAGCCGCGCGCCGCCCACTCGGAAGTCGCGCTGCGCGCGCACCAAGACGCGGTTGAACGCGAGCATCTCCGGTCGCACAGGCACGGCTTGTTCCGCGGACACGACGAGCTGCGCTTCGTCCTTGCCTCGGCCTTCGTACACGAACCGCATCAGGATGTTGCACGTGGTGTCGTGCGCGAGCCCGGAAAACGTCAAGGGCGCGCCGTACTGGTCGTGCAGGAGGGGCTGTTTCAAGTCGTCGTGCGTGCTCGCGCGCTGGTACGTCGCGCTGACGGAGCCGGTCCAGCACGCGGCGAGCGGGCGGCGGTACTCGACGCCGCTCGTGACGCGTTTCACGAACACGCCCTTGTGCGCCCTCAGTTCTTCCCCGGTGCCCAGACCGAGGTTGGTGTCGGTGAGGTCCGCCGCGCCGCCCGCGATCGCGGCGTCGTCGCCGGGATCGTCGTCGCCGCGGTCGACGGCGTACACGGCGTCCAGCGCGCTCGAGTCCGAGTCCAGGAAGATGCGCCGAGACGTGCGCCCCCCGTCGCCGATCCAGGGGTCGCTGTGCTGGATCTTGACGTCGATCTCCGGCTTGGAGGACAGGTTGTTCGGAGACACGTCCACGCGCGCGGTGAGGGTCTGGCACCGCCCGAACAGGTTGCGCCGGAAGTATTCCGCGTTGGCGATGAGCGCGCTCAGCCCACCCTCCTGCAAACCTTTGGCGCTGATGCCGCCGCCGCCGGAGAAACCCGCGCTGGTTTTCTCGGTGACGTTGACCACGGCGTCCACCAGGAAGCTGCCCGGCTTGCGGTCGCGCCGCGGGTTCCAGGTAATGTTGGCGTTCTCCAGCCCCGCGGTGTTGATGAGGTCGTTCAAGTCGTCCAGCATGCGCCCGTGAAGCGCCCGTCCGGGCTTGACGTTTTTCAGGTGCCTGGTGATGTACTCCGGCCGAGTGGCGCCCGCGCTCGGCTCGCCCGTCTTGCGGTCGATGAAGCGGATCTCGACGTCCCCGATCCTCGGCTCCTCGATGCCCAGCTCCAAGATGCCGTCGCTCACCTCGACGCCGTACCACTCCACCGGGATCTTCTTTTTGTCGTACCATCTCGAGATGTCGGAACACGCCGCGATGAGCAGGGTGGAGTTGAGGAACTTGCCGAACTGCGGTTTGAAGAGCGTCTCGGCGTACGACGCCGGAAGCTCGTCGCAGCCTTTGATCACGACGCCTCGAATCACCGGGTTCGCGGCGAGCTTGAACGTGAGGCTTATGCCGTCCCTCGTGTCCACGGTCTCGGGCCTCACCTCGCGGAACACGCCGGTGTTGAACACGCGCACCACGTCGGCTTCGATCTCTTTCACCGTGTACGAGAAGTTGGGCTTGATGCGCACCACTGAGCGCGCGAGCTGCTCCAGCTCGGGGGACTCAGCCTCGAAGTCCACGGAGCTGATCAGAATCGGACGCGTGTCCTCCTCGCTCGCCCCGCTCTCGGGAACCGTCGCGTCGTCCGCGACGGGCCCGGGCGATGTCGCTGGAGGCTCGCTGATGTCCACCCCGACGTCGTCGTCGGACGACCCGGGACCCGGTTCGTCGTTGGAGACGAACTGGACGCCGCCGGCGCCCTCCGCGGGGGCGTGCACGAGGGCCTTGGTGCTCGGCCGTTCGGGCGTTTCGGTCGCGTCGGCGGCGCCGCCGCCGCCGGTCGAGGAAGAGATGCTCGCCACGCACGTCGGGTTCGCGCGCCTGGGCACGCGCAGACGTCGAGTCATCCGTTTCCCCGACGAGATCGCTTTTTCGAATCGAGCGCGCGCGTCGTCGCGCGCGGCCGAGACCGCCGCCGCGAAGCGCGCGGGCGCGGGGGCGCGCTCGCCGCGGGAGGACGACATGGCGCGCGCGTCTCGAGAGAGCGCAGGCGGGTGTGAATCTCGAGGGGGTAAGCGCGCCAAAACCCCCTCGCACGTTGTTCGTTGCCAAATCGTTGCTCTGAACCGTGCTCTCCAAAAAATCCCGAATCGACAAATGCCAGACTGCTTGCTCACTGCGTCACTGGCACTGTCTTGATTGAGGGTGGTGTGCCCAGTCGAAATCTTCGGGTCGCATCGGTCTCCGACACTCGTCAGACGGGCAGAGCGACGGGCGCCGATGTCGTTCGAGCCGCCGCGCCGCGGCTCGAGCGCGCGCGGGTCCATGGACGGCCGTCCAAGGTCCCTGCGGCCCACCTCGGGGCGCGCGGGGGCCGCGGCGCCGAGCGCGTACGCCGGGGTGGGCGTGCGCGCGGTCGCCACCGGACCGTCGCACCTCACGCAGCGGGAGTTCCAGTTCAGCTTCGACGCGATCGCCTCGGCGAGGGACCGCGCGAGCGCGCGCAGCGGGACGAGGCCCCCGCCGGCGTCGGCGAGGACGACGTCATCCTCGCGCGTGAGCTCCGCGCGGCGCGGGGACTTCGCCGGATCGCACACGTCGGTCGCGACTCATGCCTCGCGGTCGCTCCGCGACGACGGTTCGATCGGTTCGACACGGGAGGCGAGCACCCAACACGGGATGCGGCAGTCAACGGCAGGAACGACCGCGGGTCGAACCGCGTCCGCGGCGCGCGCGGCGTCCGCGCGACCGTCGTCGCGGCTTCTCAACGGGCCCACCGCGTTGACACCGACGCGTGTCGGTTTCGGGACGCACGACCCCTCGTCCCGCGTCGGCACCGCCGCCGGCGCGGCGCGTGCGACGCGGGACGCGACGACGAGGCTTTCGTCGTTTTCCGAGACGAGGCGCGTCGACGGGCGCGTCGATGGGCGCGTCGACGCCGCCGCCGTCGCCGCGCGCCCGGCGACCGCCGCGGCGCCTTCGCGACACCGCTCCTCTGCGCGCGGAAACGCGGTGTTCTCGCCGACGATGTCCACCGAGGGCGCCATCGAGGCGGCGTACCGCCGCGCGCGCGGCGAGTTCGCGGACGCGGAGGACATGGTGGCGGAGGAGGTTGAGGCGCGCCGGGCGCTCGCGCCGCCGGCGGCCAACACCACCTCCGTGTCGCGCGCCGAGGCGACGGCGAGGCTGCACAAGGGCGTCCCCGTGTCGCCCGGCGTCGCGTCCGGCGTCGCTCTCGGCCGCGCGTCGACCGGCGGCGTTCGAGCGGCGCGGCCCGCGACGGCGGTCTCGGCGGGCGCCGCGGCGCGCGCCGACGGCTTCTCGTCGGCTTCGAAGACGTGTCATCCGTACGACGGCGTCGCCGGCGACCGCGCGCGCGCCGGGGCGGCGTCGACGCCGCGGATCCCCCCGGGGTCGCCGGCCATTTCCCTCGCGCGCGCCGCGGCGGCGACGGCGAGGTCGTTGGCCACCGACCCGGCGAGGGCGCACGACGACGCCGCGGACCCGTGCGCGTCGCGTCGCGAACCGACGCGCGCGTCGGAGAAACAAAAACGCGAGCGCCTGGACGAGCGCCTCGACGAGCGCCTTGCCTCTCTCGAAGCGACCCCGGGGGGCGCGACTTCGGGGAACCCCCCGGGGGATCGACGCTCGAGCCGTTCGGGCTCGTCGGGCGCCGTCTCGAGCGCCGGCGCCGGCGCGACGGCGGACGCGACGGCGTCTGCACGACTCGAACCCCGCGCGCGAGAGGCGCCGTCGCCTCCGCCGTCCAAGGCGGTGACGTGGGCGCCGTCGCCCACGCCGGCGCGCCCGCGGCGCGCGGCGTCGGCGGCTCCGGGAGGAAGGGCGCCGGTCGCGTTCGCGGCGGCGGCGGCGGCTTCTCGCGCCGATTCCGCCGCGCCCGCGTCGGGCGGCGAAGCGACGCCTCCGACGCCTCTGACGGAACGAAACGGATCCGGCGCGACTTCGTCGGCGGGCGCCTCTTCGCGCGCGGCGAGCGCCCGGCCGGTGATGCGGCTGGCGGACGTGGACGACTCCGGGCGTCTCCCCGGGTACGTTCTCGGCGAGGTGGTTGGCGAGGGCGGGTTCTGCAAGGTGCGCCTGGGCATACACCAGGTGAGCGGCGCGAAAACCGCGGTGAAGCTCATCGACAAGTCCAAGCTCTCGTCCGAGTCTGACCGCAAACGCGTGCGCCGCGAGATTCGCGTGCTGAAGCGGCTGACGCACCGGAACGTGGTGCGGCTGTTCGACGTCGTGGAGACGGCGTCGCGCATCTTTTGCGTGATGGAGTTCGCGGACGGCGGCTCGGTGCTGGACCACGTGCGCGCGCGGCGCTCGCTGGACGAGAAGACCGCGGCGTCGTTCACCGCGCAAATCGCCGACGCGCTGGACTACTGCCACCGAAACTGGATCGTGCATCGCGACGTGAAGCTCGAAAACGTGTTGCTGGATCGCGACAAACGGAGAGTCGTGCTCGTGGACTTCGGGCTGAGCGCGGTGTTCGAGCCCGGAAAGAAACTCACCGTGCACTGCGGGTCGCCGTCGTACGCGGCGCCCGAGATCGTGTCTCGCAAGCCGTACGACGGCCCGCCCGTGGACGTCTGGTCCATGGGCGTGGTCGCCTTCGCGATGGTGGCGGGGTACCTGCCGTTCCACGCGAAAAACTCGGACAAGCGCGAGCTGTGCCGAAAGATCGTCCGGGGGGCGTACGCGACGCCCGAGAGCGCGTCCGAGGACTTCAAGGCGTTCGCGTCCTCGGTCCTGCGCGTCGACCCCGAGCGCAGAGCGACGCTCGCGCGGTGCATGGACGCGCGGTGGATCCGGAACGCGCGAACCGAAAGCGGTTCGAGCTCGAGGTTCCCGGGGTTTTTGTCGCTCGAGCGCGACTCGAGCGCGCGGCTTCCCTCTCGAGGAGGGTCGGATTCGCGCGCGTCGCCGACTTCCTTCCCCGCGGCGCCGAGCGGCGCGGCGGTGGACCAGGCACGGGTAGACGCGCTGGTCGCCGCGGGCATGGACCGCGCGGACCTCGTGCGGCACCTCGAGGAGGGCGAGCACAACTACCACACCGCGGCGTACCACCTGCTCGCGTACCGCGACGCCGGCGGCGCCGGCGACGCCGCCGAGGCGGCCCGCTCCGCGCGCGGGCCGGCGCCCAAGCCGTCCCGAGCGGTCTCGAGCGCGCGCGGGGGCGGCGCGACGCGCGACGCCACCGCGAACGCGGCCAAGCGAATCGGCGCCCGGCCCGCGACGGCGATGGAGAGGAGGAGGGAGGCGGCGACCGCGGCGGAGACGCTGCGGCGGCTCAATTTCTAGCGCGACATGCGATAGCGTCGGTTAAAAAATGTTGGTGGCTGTTGATGTCTGAGCACGAACGTCTCGTCCGGAGTCGCCATGGCGCAGCGCGAGGGCGATGGGGACGCGCCGGACGCGGACGGGCTCGTCCCCGTGTCTAAGCACGAGCCGCGCTCACCGCAGGTGCGTGCGTCGTCCACGCGCAACCGCGCGTCTCGCGGTGTGCCTCGCTCCGGTCGTTCCCGTCTCGTTCGGATCTCGCGTCTCGTGGCTTCGGCGACCAACCGCGCACACCCGCTGACCTTCGCCAACCCCGCGCAACTCGCCCGCAGACCAAGGTTGTGTCTCGTTTCTTCGCCTCGCGCCCACCCGCGAGCCCCGCGGCCGCCTCGCACTCGCCGTCCGCCGCGCGCGAGGCGCTTCTCCCCTCGAACAGCGCCCGAGGCAAGCGCGTCGTGATTCCCGCGCGTCTGCTTGACGCGGCGAAGCAGGCGGGCGGGGCGCTGGAGGAGTTTCGCGCGGTGGCGCGTCGGAAGAACGCGCACGCCGAGCACTCGGAGGCGGCGGAGGCTGTGCTCATCCCGTTCCGCCCGTTCGTTCGCGCCAAGGCGGACGCGGCGAAAGCCGCCAAGGATGGCGACGTTCGACTGTGCGTAGCGCGCGACGGTTCGGCGACGACGTCGGCGGCGACGGTCGACGGCGGTGGAGACGAGACGCGCGGTTCAGCAGTCGCGGCTTCGGAGGAGGCGTCGCGCGCTGTCGAGCCGCGCGGAGGAAAAGGAACCGGCCATCTCGAATCGCAGCCTCGCGTCGTCTCTGCTGACGCTTCGCGGACGGCCTTCGCGCTGCCCGGCGCCTCCGAGTCCGGCGCGGTGCTTTTCGCAGCGTTGAACGAGCTGGACCGCCTGCACGTGAACGCGTCGTGCAGGGTCAGGCAACGCGCGCCCGCCGTCGCCGAGGCGCGCGCGCGGCTGACGGCGCTCCGCCGCGAGTGCCGCGACGCGTTTCGCGCTCTGGACGAAGGCGGGTTCGAGCGCGCGATGCGCGATCGCGCGCGTCGCAAACGCGACTTACCCGCCGCCAGGGACGCGAGGGAGTTTGCCAGGCGCGGCGCCGCCGACTCCATCGCGGAGGTGCGCGACCGATGCCCGCTGATGCGCGCCACGGGAAGCCCGCACCACCTGTGCTTGGACCTGTGCTACTACCGCGAGTACGACGCGGCGAGGCGGCTCTTCGTGCTGAGGACGCGGCTGGCGGCGGCGACCGGCTCGGCCGCCGCGCTGGACGGCTGGCGCGCCGAGCTCAGGGCCGCCACCGCCGAGGAGATGGGCGCGGAGGAGGCGCGACCGGACGAACCGGACGAACCGGACGAACCGGACGAACCGGACGATCCGGACGAACCGGACGAACCGGACGAACCGGACGATCCGATCGATTTCGTGCTCGACCCGGATAGCGCCGACGCGGACGAGAGCGGTCTGTTCGAAGCGTTCCGGAGCCCGACCGCGAGTCCCGCGGCGAGCCCCGCGGGAACGAAGAGAGGCGCCGCCGCCGGGAAAAAGCGAGGCGTGCGCGCGCGTTTGGGCGAAGCGCGCGAAAAAAAAAAAACGAGGCGCGCGCGACGCGACGCCGCCGGCGGCGGCTGGCTCAGCGCCAGGTCCCTCCCGTGGCGCGTCGTGTTCGTCTCTCCCGCCGGCGAGCCCTTCGAGGACCCCGCGGCGGTGCTCGAGCGGCTCGGGTGCCGAGACACGCGCGTCGTCGCCGCCGCGACCGCCGCGGGCGGCGGCGGCTTGGGCGCGGAGACGGAGGCTGATTTCGACGGGTTCGAAGGGGTCGCCGCGGACGCGG
>MDSV01098444.1_pt1 | contig 10441 bp, 9 predicted proteins | sample 810851 | NCBI WGS metagenome assembly MDSV01 (sample SAMN05326640, study PRJNA326480) | marine metagenome | isolation source: seawater | place: Atlantic Ocean: North East | collected 2012
GGTTACACACGAATCCATTTCGAACTCGAACGTTAAGGGCTCCAGCGCCGATGGTACTGTGTCTTAAGGCACGGGAGAGTAGGACATTGCCAGGTCTACTAAATATGAAACTTTTGTCACTTTACCATAAAAAATCTAAAATTGACGGAAGTTTCAATAAGTGCAAATTTAAGAAGGTTTAATCCTTTTAAAAGATCTAAAAGATATTTATAATTTTCATATATCAGAATACAATTTGCAATATTTATCTCAATTAAGAAATAATCATGAAAATAACAATTGTTGGCGCTGGGTATGTAGGGTTAAGCCTTGGAACTTTAATGGCCCAATATCACGAGGTTGCTGCATTAGAGATAGATGAAAAAAAAATTGAAAAAATTAATAATCGTATTTCACCAATTGAAGACAAAGATATAAATAGTTTTTTTAAGAAAAAAAAACTAAATATTTACGCTACAAGTGATAAACCCCTAGCCTATAAAGATTCTGATTTCATTGTTGTTTGTACTCCAACTAATTATGATAGTAACACTAATGAATTCGACACTAGTACTGTTAGAAGTGTGATACACGAGGCAATCAAGTATAATTCCAAATCTGAATGTATAATTGTTATTAAATCTACAATTCCAGTTGGATTTACAAAACAAATTACTCAGGAATTAAAAAATAATAGGATAATTTTTTCACCAGAATTTTTAAGAGAAGGGAAAGCTATTTATGATAATTTGAATCCCTCTAGAATTATAGTTGGTGATTTAGGAAAAGTAGGAAAAAAATTTTCTAAATTATTAGTAGAAATAACAAGTAAGAATAAAAAAGATGTAATTGTTGAATTTATGGATTCTTCTGAGGCAGAGGCAGTAAAACTATTTTCAAATACTTATTTAGCAATGCGAATAGCTTATTTTAACGAGTTAGATACTTATTGTGAAATTCACGATTTAAACTCATCAAATGTAATTCGTGGTATAGGACATGATTCAAGAATTGGAAATTATTATAATAATCCTTCTTTTGGCTATGGAGGATACTGTCTTCCAAAAGACTCCCAACAATTACTCAAGAACTATAATGAAGTTCCAAACAAATTAATTAAAGCTATAGTAGAGGCAAACATAACTAGAAAAGATTTTATAGCAGAACAAATTTTAAATAAAAATGCTGAAACTCTTGGAATTTATAGATTAGTAATGAAAGAAGGTTCAGGAAATATAAGAGAAAGTGCTGTGCAAGGCATAATTAATAGAATTAAGCAAAAGGGAATTGAAGTAATTATCTACGAACCAAAAATTTCAAACGACGACTTTCTTGGCTCTAAAGTGATAAATGATTTAAATGAATTTATAAATAAGTCAGATTTAATAATCGCTAATAGATTCTCTAGTGAATTAATTGATGTGAAAGAAAAGGTATATACTAGAGATCTATTTAATGAAAATTAGAATTACAATAATTTCTATTATTTATATAGTACGTAAAAGATTAATAAATAAGACAATTTTTATAAAAATTTAAAAGCATATAAACCATCGACCATTAGAAATTGAGTCGTTCCAAAATGACTTTATTACATAAACATTTTCATAATATTTTTTAAATTTTGGAAGCCACCACTCTTCTTCCATGTTGAAATAACTCTGATCTAAGTCAAGCCATCCGCGGAACTTTTCATCTTTAGCTGTTGGAATTTGATGAAATGTAGCCTTCTTAGTTATTCTCTTAGTTTCTTTTAAAAAAGCATCAATTCCTTCAATTGTAAAATGTTCTAAGGATCCAATCGAATAAGAGTAGTCAAATTCATTATCTTTATAATCTGTTTTTGTTGCATTTAATACACGAAGTTTTTTATCGGAAATGCCTGATTTCCTTGCACTTTCTATTAAATACTCTGAAATATCAAATCCAAATATATCTAGATTTTTAAACTCTGAAAGCTCTCGTATAGTACCTCCAGTTCCACAACATATATCCAAAACTTTACCACTCTTATTAACAAGTAAATATTTAATTTCGATCCATACATTGTCTTTGCCCCAATAATCAAGATCATTACGGAATTTTTTATCCCAGTATATTTCTAAAATTTGGTTTTTGGGCTTTTGATCAATATTTTTTTTATTCAATCGAGATGAAACCCTATATCTTATAAGGATATTTTTAATTTTTTTAATTAACTCAATAACATTTTCAATTAATTTGATCATCGAGCTGTAAAGAGTAAGCAAATTATAATTTAAGTCAAATTTTATATATAAAAAAATTTATATTACTTTTTATAATGATTACATAAATAAAATTTATTCAGATCACTTAAATAAAATAAAACTATCATTGCCTTTTATATAAGCATAGAAATGCTTTGATTGACAATAAGTATAGCCTTCTAACTCCATAGTAGTAATAATAATTTTTTTATCAGCTGTTTCTATAAAAGGACAATTTTTTTCGAAATTAATTTTATGTTCAATTATAATACCCCCCCTAAGGCCAATAATATTTGAAAAAATTAAAAGCTTTTTATCCTCGTGACTCCACATTAAGTTTTGTACATTTTTATCGTAAGGGATTCGACAAATTTTTTTACTTAAATCGTCCTTATAAATATCTAATACTGTATTATTATTTATATTACCAGCAAGAATAGAATAGCTTTTATTTTCGTCAAAAATACCCTCTATATGCAATGTGTCATATTCTTCCATTACCTTAATATCTTTTACTGTTTGAGTTGCAAGGTAACCTCTTTCTAAAAATTGCTGATAATCAAACATGACAATTCTTGGTGATCTTTTTTCCATCGCATTTGTAACAAAGGCATCGTTGTTTCTATTTAAAATTATTGATGTAGGGTGGGCTACGATATTAATATTATTATGAACATCTTCATCTAAACGTTTTAATTCAGCTAATTTAATAATTGAATTATCAATAAGCTCATATACAGTTGAGTCATTTTCTAAAATAATAACTCTATCTTCTATACATTCAATACCTTGTATATTAAGTCCTTTTGCTCTTATTTTTTCATAACTAAACTGACTTATAAAATCGTATTGATACATCAAACTCATAAAAAAAATAATTAAAGCAGATATTAAAAACAGTATGCTTTTATGAGTGAATTTAGGCATAATAAGTTGATTTTTTGAAAGCAAATATAGTACTATAAGATATTACTTTATTACACTTGTACTTTTTAATTATAAAATCAATGGTTGAATGCTCTATTATCAAGAAAACTGCATATTAAGAAATAAATGGATGAAAAATTTATAGATAATTTTCTAGAATTTGAAAAAAAATCAAATATTAGCAATATTTTGTATGCCAATAAAAATATATGGCCACTAATTAGAAATTCTGTATTTCATGAGATTTTGAAAGAAAAAAACTCATTACAATTACCAGCAAATTTTAAGGTCAGAAAAAATCTTGGTAACTTTTCAATAATCAAACTTTTGAAAAATATTTTTGATTTAGTGATAAAATTCAATAAAAAAAAAGATTTAATACTTCTTAATTATGACAGAAAAATAAATATTGATAATATAAATCAAAATTTATTAGTTTGGTCGATAACAAAATCTATTAAAAATCATAAAATACTAATTTTAGATACTTGTGGTATAGGTATAAAGTCTAATAACGTTGTAGATGTGTCCTATCTAATGAAAATTTTTAGAAATGTCAGTAAATATACTATAAATAGACACTGGGATGATTATTCAAAAAAAATTTCTGCATTGGTAAAAGAAAACTACAATATTGAAATTGATCTCAAGAATATTTACTCAAATTCATATATTCATCAGATATGGATTAAAAATATAACGAAAATATTTCTTTTTTTTAAAAAACCTAAATTGGTAATTTTTTCTCAGGAAGGATCATATCCTTGCTTAATAAATGAATTGAAAATTAAAAAAATACCTTCAATAGATTTTCAACATGGTATGCAGTCCGGTTCTATTCCCATTTTTAAACATAATAAAAATTTATCTAAAGATTACGAAAACTTTTTACCAAATTATGTTTTTACCTACGGTGAGTTTTGGAATAAATATTATTCAAATTATTCAAATCCGATTCCTGTCGGTAATCCATATTATGAATATATGATAAGTAAATTAAAAGATATTCATAGGGAAAAAAACTCTATTTTAATAGTTTCAGATGGCCTCTTAGAAAGAAAAAAATTAATTAGTCTAGCAAAAAAAATTTCTAAAAGTATTAAAGATATAAAGATTTATTATAAATTAAGAACTGAAGAATATAAAGATGCTGCTAAAGATTATAAAGAATTGTATGAATTTAAAAATATAGTTGTTATTATTAATGAAGATATATCTCTTTATAACTATATAAAAAAATCTAGTTATGTGATTGGTATTAATTCCACTGTTTTGATAGAAGCTTCAAAGTTTTGCAAGGTAATTGTTTATAAAACTGGCTGGTATTATGAAATGAATGATTTAATTGATGCTGGTTTTTTTATACTTGGAAAGTCTGAAAACGATATTGTTGATATTATCAGTACAAGAAGGGATCCAAAAAATATCATTGATATTAGTAAAATATACCAACCAAACTCTGAAAAAAATATAGCAACTAATATTGATATTATAATTAGTTAATTTTTTTACCTATTATATAAATTGTTTGCGCCATTGATTGACTGTTAAGCGAATGATCATCTTTAATTAAAAACAAAGGTAAGCTAAGTATTTGCCATAAATAATTTATAACCTTTTTAATGGTTTTATTTTTAATTTTTAAATCAATCAGTTGATGTATGTATATTGTCATAAAATGAGGAATGCCCCTGCAAACTCCACTTTCAATTATTTCAAAATCATTACTAAGCAATTCCCTTAAACCTTGTGATGTCCATCTATGGTAATCAATTTCATGGTGTCTAGGGCAGACAGATGGAACACATAAATAAAATATACCTTTATTTTTTAATATGCGCGTTACTTCTTTAATAACATCCTCATAATCATATATATGTTCTAAAACACTATTTGATACAATAAGATCGATAGAACTATCACTAAAAGGAACGTTAGATATATCGGAAACAATATGAACTGGTTCATAATTTCCTAAATCAATATTAATAAAGTTTGGATGCTTATCTTGTCCGGATCCAAGATTTACGGACAATCCATTTATTTTAAATCTTTTTATTAAAGTATCTATTTTTGGACCTGAAATTCGATTAATTATAGGATCTATTGCTCCATTTGGAGAAAAAAAATTATTTTTTTTCTCCCATTGACTCTCTTTAAAAAATTTTTTGCTTACTATTATTTTATTATCTCTAATAAGATATTCTTCATTACAATCATTACATTTGATTAAATTATTAGATAAATTTAGATTACTTGAATTGCATGAAGTACACCTTAATTTATTAAAGTGGTTAGAAACAATATTTTCTAATATATTTACTGACACATTATGTATGTAACACGGTTTTTATAACTTATACAATTTAATTTCTCAAAATTTAGACTAATGTTATCTTTTATAAACATCATTCTTTATCAAAGTTTACTTTAATATTTCTTCTGAAATAATAATTTGAGAAGTTTTTACCAAATTATTTGTATCTTCAGCTTTTATTATTTTAAGCATTCAGTTTAGACTCATCTTAAAAATATTTTTTTATTAAAATTTATTTTTTCAATTATTTTTTTTAAATGTCAACATCATATAGTCACTTATTTCTTCTATTTCTAAAAATTTTTGATAATATTTTCTAATATATTTTTTACTAGAAAGAATATCAATTTTTTTTTCAATTTTTTCCTTTGTAATATACTTCAATGCATTTGAATAATCATATCTCTGAATAAACCTAGAAGACAAAAGCGATAAATTATTTTTTTTACACATGGCAATCAATCCTTTTTTTGTATAATAATTTTGATAACTTTCTCTAAAAAATATTTGATCTTTGTATTTTTTGTTTCCTTCTGTTAATAAGTAATCATTTGCATTTACGTCAGCAATTATCAAAATTCCATTACTTTTTAATCTAGAAACTAATTTATTTAAAATTTTTCGACTATCAATTAATTGTCCGAAAACAGAATAAGAAGTAATTAAATCAAACTTTTTACAGACTTCGTCTGATTCTTTGAAGCTTTTAAGATTAATAATATTATTTTTTTTAAAATGAAAATTTTCATCAAGTTCTATCCCTATACCTGTTTTTATAAATGGTGATAAAAATCTCAGAAAGCTACCAGCTCCAGATCCAAAATCTAAAACTTTCTTACCAATGATATAATCTTTTTCAATATTATCTAAGTATTGCAGTGTTTCCTTATAATGATTAATAAAATAGTCATTAATTGATATTGATTTTTTACCATCAACTGATCTTCTATAATGACCATTTCTAAAATAATTTTCTTTGTAAATTGATGATTGGATTGAAGTAATTGATTTACACTTGTTACATCGATAACATTTACTCATAGAATTAGATAGATTTCCTATCTTGCCTATTCTTGCATTTCCTTCCCAGATTTTCTTATGCTTGAGACTATGACACGCTTGACATTTAACCATTATCTAACTTTGATTTTATCAACATAGTAAGATCCATATTTACCAGCTGATCCTGCTCCTACCTCTAAAATATTTTCCAAAGTAAAACTTTGAGAATCAAACGTATAGCTCCAAACTTTATTTGGTGTAACTACATCAAAGTTATCATGCAGATATTTTTTATCTTTAGTTTTAATCGCTAAAAAAGGTTGAGGTCCAAACAACTCACCTGATATTATCTTGACAATAAAATTATTTCCATCGATTTTTGTTTCAAATTTTAACTGTTGCATTTCTTGAGCATTAATTATGTCAATAGCTGCATATTCAGCTCCAGAAAATCTTATTTTTACATCATTAAAGTCTTTTTTTACTTCATTTATCATGTTGTTAATATTTATTATATCTTCACACATATCTCGGTAATCGTGATTAGCAAAAGAAAGAATGGCTTTAGAATTATTTTTTGCATCGTTAAATGCTTGTCTTATATGATCCTGAGTTATAACACGAAATCTTGTTCCGATATTTAAACATCTAAATATTATTCTCTTACAATTTCCTTCTATTTGGTAATCTTCATGTGAAGGATGATAACCACACCATGATGCTGACGATCTACGCCAATCTCCAAATCTACCATTAGATAAGTCACTTTGGTCTTCAGTATTTTTTTCGTAATATTGATTTGCATAATCAAACGGGATCCATTGCTCTAAAAAAGCATGTGAGTCAGGTCTCTCAGAGTGAAAACCAGGTCTATTTACTACCGGAAACCAATCATCATCTAATATTCTTCTACATAGCACTTCTGTCAGTATACTAAATGAATTTGTATAACTTGTTCCTGCAGATAAAGAATCATTATTGATTGCTATGGGGTGAAAATGCCAATTAACTTCATCTTTAAATTCATTATTTTTTTTAACTAACCTTCGATATGGTCTAAATATTTTACCGTAACCTAAATCTTTATTTCGTGGATTGTTTTTATAATACATGTGATCTAGACAATGCCAAGATATTGAGTAACAATTCTCAAAATCATCTATAAAATTATTTCTAAATTCCTTGGAAAAAATTTTATCCAACATCAAATTTAATTTTTTCCAAGAATTATTATAATTTAATAGTTTTGGATGCAGTAGTCTTGCAACAGCTTCTTCCCGTCCATCTAAATTAATTTTTTTTTGCTGAAGTTTTAAAAGATTTTCTGTTGTACAAGGAAGACTAATATTAAAAATATTTTTTAATCTTTCAAATGTTGACTCAATAGTTTCATCAAGAGGTCCCTCAGTATCGACACAATGAACAATATGCAATGTACTCATAAAAATTACAAAGAGTGGCCAAATTGGATTCACATTATAATATGAAAGAAGATTCATGAATACATTAATTTACTAAATAATATTAAAGTACTTATGTCTCCGTACTTTTTAGAATAGCTTAATTTTCAATAGCAAATAGATTACATGGATTATTTATATTTATTATTGACTGCTATAGAGTTACAGCGTTATAACATTACTTCATAAGCTTTATTAACCCTGGGAAAAATTTTTTACTCATCTTATTTAGTAAATCTGTTAATAATTAAATATGTTTTATTCATACCTGCATGGTTTATATTTTAGATTAATCAATAAGATAAATAGATTAATCAAAAGAAGACGATGGAATTCTATTCCAAAGAATAAATCCACAACATATTTTAATGATAAAATTCAGTTATTCGATCCACACTTGCTGGGCGTAACTACATTAGCTAAAGAAATTACCTCTATTCAAACAACTAAAGAGATTTTAAAAATATATGAAAAATTAGAATCTGAACCTTGTATTGATTTTGCAAAAAATTTTTTGAAAAAAGGTATAACTAATTTTGGTGATAGTTGGTTTTATGCTGATATAAATTCTGTTCTTTATTCAATAAGCAAAAATTTAGATATAGAAAACTACCTTGAAATAGGAGTGAGAAGAGGAAGGTCTATGTGCATAGTTGCTTCTCAAACTCCAAATATATCTATTTATGGTTTTGATATGTGGATACCAAATTATACAGGATCAGATAATCCTGGACCTGATTTTGTAAAAACTGAACTATCAAAATTTAATTACAATGGAAAATTAGAATTTATTGATGGAGATTCAAAAAAAACAATACCAAAATTTTTTAAATCTAATCCTGATTTATATTTTGATGTTGTAACAGTTGATGGAGATCATTCAATTGGTGGTGCTGCTCGTGATTTAGAAAATGTAATGACGAGAATTAAAATTGGTGGAATTTTAGTTTTTGACGACATTTCATCTCAAGAACATCCATATTTAAATAAATTGTGGTCTAATACAGTTAAGAAAAAAACTAATTTTGCTAGTTGGGAATATACTGATATTGGACTTGGTGTTGCATTTGCAATAAGAAAATTTTAGCGAAATAAGAATGCATAAAAGAAATATTTTGATTGCAGGTGGTATGGGGTTCATAGGAACTGCATTAGTAAAAAGATTTGCTAAAAATGAAAATGTTACAATTGTTGATAGATTAGATTTTGGTATTTCAGAAGAAATCATTCATTTAGTTGACAATGGACATGTAGAATTCATCGAAGTCGATTTAGCTGATCTTGGACATATTCATGACAGAATAAAAAATGAAGAATTTGATGTTATTGTTAATGTGGCCGCTTTAACGCATATTCCTTCATGTTCGCTTTTTCCAAGTTATGCTTATGAATCTAATACATTATCAGTTTTGAATATTTTGAATAATTTACCTAAAAAAACTAAACTTATTAATTTCTCAACATCTTCAACTTATGCGCCAGAAGATAAAGGACATAGCGAAGACACATCAGATTTACATCCTATAGATTTGTACGGATGGACAAAAAAACATATGGAAGATTTGTGTCATGTTTATTGTGAGAAAAATGATCTGCAAATTCTGAATATAAGATTAGCTAATGCAGCAGGCTATGGTGAAACAAATCCTAAATTAATAGGTACTATTTTCTTACAAATGCAATCGAATGATGAATATATAGAATTAGGAAATCTAACTCCCAAAAGAGATTTTATTCATATAGATGATATAGCCTGGGCAATAAATCAACTTACCATAATTTGGCCTGTTAATGTTGGAAAAGTTGAAATAATTAATTTAGGAACAGGACATGACCCTGTTTCAGTACAAGAGATATTTAATAAAATAAATTCTTGTGTCGGAAATAAATTTTCTATTAAGGTGTCTGAAGAAAGAAAGAGACTAGTTGATAGACAGCTACTATGCGTAGACTGCTCTAAGCTTTTTAAAATTCTTCCTGAATATAATCCTCAAAAAATAGATGACTGGCTTCCAGATCTTGTCAAGGATCCAAACTTAAGAATTAATAGTAAACTTCAAGAAAACATAAATAAAAAATATGGATCAAGAGCCAAAAAAATACCTTCTTATTAGCCCAGATTTCCCACCACCATTTGTTGGCGGTTCTCTAGTTTGGCTTCTTAATTTAATTGAAAATTGTCCTGTCAGATTCGATGTTCTCACTGGTCTAAAAAATAAAAATTACGAAGAAGTTTTAGATGAACCCAATAAAGTAATTAGAAGTGGTCTGATATTTGATTCACATAATCCTGGCAAAGTTAAATTGTTGCTTACATATTTTTATATGCCTTTATGGGTAGTTAGAAATTATAAAAAAAATAAATATGATGCTATCTTGGTCAATCCAGGTGTCATAGGTAACAGTATTTTATTTTGGTTGGGAAAGTTTATAGGTATAAAAGTTATAGGTGCGGGACATGGAGAAGAAATTACAATTCCACTTTATGGCAAAGGCATCAAAAACTATATTAAAAGATTTATAATGAA
>MDSV01146870.1_pt1 | contig 10441 bp, 10 predicted proteins | sample 810851 | NCBI WGS metagenome assembly MDSV01 (sample SAMN05326640, study PRJNA326480) | marine metagenome | isolation source: seawater | place: Atlantic Ocean: North East | collected 2012
GTTATTTCATACTCATTCCCAAGGGTGGAAGCACTGATACAGTCAAATAATGAACTATACAAATAATCTGCATAATTAATATTGTCAATGATAAAACCGCAACCACTAACTTGTGCACAATGATTATTTATCCATCCAAATCCTAACATCATTTCACACTCCCCAAAATCAACATTACTTAAATCATTCATACTTCCAGGAGCATCGCATATTAATATTTCATCATCGTAGTAATAATCAGCGTGGCATCCACCGCAATAATTATTGTAACATTCAGCATCATTACTTGAAGTACAGTTTGAAACTGTACAAGGCTCCAGAAAACAGCTAACTGGCTGCTCACATTCATTAGATAGAAAAATTGAGTTTACATTTACAGCACTACATTCGACACATGAAATAGTATCACCTTCAATCTCTACAAACCTGTCTAAAAAATATTCAAAATTTGGGATATTATTCTGGTTTGCGACACTGTAAAGAAATTCTCCATTTTCGGATTCTAAATGATACATACCGCAATCATCCATGCAGAAAGAAACTTCGGTTGCACGTAAGTAACCAATATTTGTACTAGGTGGCGGCGGTGGTGGTCCTTGATCACAAACTATTGATGTTAAAAAAGAAGAAACTCCTTCAGGTTGAGTTATTACAGAGTCGCAATATGATTCATCATTATTCATATAATAATTCAACCAAAAAATAGCTTGCTTACCAACAATTCCTGATGGGACTACAGAAGACGAATGCCCTTCATTGGCTGATTCAAAATATAATTTATCTGTATCATCCGGAACATGCTCATATTGAGGTAATGCCCACATACTATCATAAATGTCATCGTCTGGGGTGACAAGCTCATTATACTCATTTTCCCCTGCGAAAATAAGAACTGGTACATCATGATCTAAGTGTTCTTCAATTAAGCAATAATAGTCACTTTCAGCAGGACAATTAACAGAATCTAAAAATGCAACCGCTGGATTAAGTAATATTCCTGTCTTTAGAGTAGAATCTATTGTCAAGGCGGTATGCGCCCCTCCTCCACTTGTTGAGTAACCAGAAACAGCAAAACTTGATGTATCAATCATATTATATAAGGGCGATATTTGTCTTTGATTTTCTGATTTTACTGTCTCAATAGCACTTAGAAGAGCGATTGCTCTATCCATATAATCCCAATCTGAATTTGAGTCTCGTAAATTTTCATCTAAATTGCCAATTGACATAGCTATATAACCGTATGATGCATAAAATTGAGCCCAATTTATGAGACCAGGTTCTGACCCAAAAGCATCAATGAGCACAACACTCTTGTAGGGCGGACTAGCATCAACCGGGTAATATAATAATCCACTACTATAAAGATCACTAGACTGTAGACCATCGGACTCCGTTAGGAAGGTGTATTCATAAGGACCATTATTATTACCACCACCACCAATTTCTTCACATACATCTTGCTCAGAGTTCCAAGAACAAAAAGTAGACCAGTAGTTACAATCTGCCTCGCCCAAATCACTGCATTCAGAAAACGCGAAATGAATAAGAAAAATTAATATAAATGTTAAAAGTCTAAAGATGATTAAAGCCATGTCTTTATTTTCCGAGCGTAACGTTAATTAAAAAACGTATGATAATTCAAATCTACTCAAAACATTATAGATTTACTTAAAATACTAAATATATATTTTGCACATTATTTATATTTTATATTATAATGTAATATGCTAATATTACTTTATATTATTAAGATAATATATAAAATATATTACAAATTATAGTAAAAAAGGAGATATATCTTAAAAATGAAATATATAATTATTGCTCTTGTGCTTAAAATTTCAATTTTTGCAAAGAATTTTTCAGAGAATTACCATATGAAAAATAACTTAATTAATGTTTTCACTGGAGAACAAATAGGTCGATATTTTCAATATCCAGAACAATCTCTTTCTCATTCAATATCTGGAACGTCCGTTGTAGAATTTTATGTTGATACAAATGGAAGTTTAAATGATATTAACATTGTCAATTCTTTAGGTCCTCAATTTGATAAGGTTATTATTGATGGATTAAGCAAATTTTCACTTGAAAAGTTAAAGGAATTGAAAGTTGAATATGGGTTTAGATATAGATTGCCATTAAAATTTGAGAATTAATTTTTTTAATGTCTTTGAATGACCTTTTTCCTTAAAATCATTTTTCTTGTTGGACTTAAATTTGTCGGTTTTAATTGTTTAATAACTAATGTTAATATTTTAAAAAAAGAATTGTATAGTTCAATTTGTATAAGGAGCAAACTAGGGAGGATACAATAGATAAATTTTTAATCTACTATAAAGTGTTCGCTCCTTCTACAAACTATTCAAATAATTAATTATATCTTTTTTTGCTAATCTTGGTCTTAGTTTCTTGTTTATCAATTAATAGTGTTTTTTTGTATGTTTTGAAAAGTATCTAATTCAGCTAAAATTTTACTTTCTTTAGAGCTCAGAGGTACAATCATGCCCATTCTTCTCATATGATTTCCGCAGTCTTTATCCTTACTCACAGATTATATACGCTTCAATGAAGTCACTTACTCACCGGTAATTTAAATTATATTTTTCCTTAACAAATGTTAGAAGAACAAAAAAAAATTAAATTTTTGAACATTAAGTTTGACACGAAAGTATAGCGTAATCTATATTATAAGTCGCCAACCGTGCATTAAATAATGCATTCGTTTATCAGTCTTTTCGTTTTGTGATATTGCTCTTATGAGCTTAACCACCACATACTAAATAGGATGTAAATTATGGCAGAAGCATTAGATCTCAACATTCCACTCGGAGAAGACGGCGCTGAATCAGTAGAAAAAATAATCAAGCCCCTTTTAGATTTAGAAAAAAATAAATCATCTGAAGAATTAGATAACCCGTTTTCCATCGAAAATTATTACCCAGATGATACGCTTGGTTCTGATGTACTGAAAAATAAATACCTCGCTCCCGGTGAGCAACACCCATATCAAATGTGGGAAAGACAAGCTAAAGCATTAGCAAGTGTTGAAAAAACAAAAACTGATAAGGACAAATGGCAATCAAAATTTTACTCTATTTTAGAGGATTTTAGGTTTGTACCTGGTGGTAGAATTATGCATGGTGCAGGCAGAGAGGATATAACCACTACATTGAACAATTGTTATGTAGTAGCAGTAAAGGATGATTCAATTAAATCAATTTATAATACAATAATTGAAGAAGCTCTTACGTATAAATACGGTGGAGGATGTGGCCACGACCTATCCCTTCTCAGACCATCAGGAGATGCAATAAATGGCACAGGTGGAGACTCCTGCGGTCCTACCGGTTTCATGAATTTGTTTAGTGAAAATACTAATACTATAGCTCAGCATGGTCGTCGAGGTGCAAACATGCAAACACTTAGGGTTGATCACCCTGATATTGAAAAATTTATTACTATTAAAACAGGTGATATTAATATGGTCAAATACTCTAACATATCAGTACTGTTGACACATAAGTTCATGGATGCTGTTAAAAATGATACAGACTTTGATTTAGTATTTGATGGTGAAGTATATGAAACCATAAAAGCTAAGGACCTCTGGGATAAAATAATCAACAGTGCTCATTCAAGTGCAGAGCCAGGTTTATTATTCTGGGATACCATGACAGATTACCACAATGCTGAATACTGTTCACCTCTAGTCTCTACAAACCCTTGCGCAGAACAACCTTTACCAGATGGTGGATGTTGTAACCTTGGTGCAGTTAACCTTGAACGTTTTGTAGATGAAAACCAAAACTTTATGGTTGAAGAGTTCAAAGAAACTGTTGAGATAGGTACTAGATTTTTAGATAATGTAGTTGATTACAACTTAGACCGTCATGCATTGGAGGACCAGAAAAAAAATGCAATGAATGATAGGAGAGTAGGATTAGGCATTCTAGGGCTAGGCGACATGCTCCTAAGGATGGGTATACAATATGATAGTGAGGATGCGATTCAAACTATTGATCAAATCATGACAATTTTCAGAGATACTGCATATGAGACAAGTATAAACCTAGCTAAGGAAAAAGGGCAATTTCCCCACTTTAATTGGAAGGGATATAACAAGAGTAAGTTTGTTAAAACCCTCCCTAAATCTATCAAAGAAAAAATTAAAAACAATGGTATCCGGAATTGCACGTTGACCACAGTTGCTCCGACAGGTAGTGGTGCGATTGTCGCAAGAGTGACTTCAGGAGTAGAGCCTATTTTTGCTACCTCCTACAAAAGAATGGTCAAAAAGAATGATGGCGGATATGGAAAAGAATTTGAACAATATACAGTTTACCACCCAATCATTAAAGAGCTCTTTGGAACTGATGAGAACCTTCCTGAATATGTAACTACTGCTCATAAAATTGATCCATTTTTCCGAGTTAAAATGCAAGGAACAGTTCAGAAATATATAGACTCATCTATTTCCTCTACAGTGAACTTACAAGAAGATATTCCAGTAGAAACAGTAGCCGATATTTATATGAAAGCGTATGAGAATGGCTTGAAGGGAATTACTGTCTATAGGGAAGGAAGCAGAGAAGGAATTTTAATTACTAATGATGATAAAGAAGAAGATGAAAAAGCTTCAACAAACTTTTCCGATAGGGAAATGGAAAAAGTAGAAGGAAAACCTCGCCTTCGACCAACACAAACATTAGGACTTACTAGACGTATTAAGACAGGTGAAGGTACATTATACATAACAATTAATGAAGATGAAAAAGGATTGTGCGAAGTTTTTACTACAATTGGAAAAGCTGGGGGTAATGCAGCTGCACAATCTGAAGCAATAAGCAGATTAATTTCTCTTGCATTACGGTCAGGAGTTAATCCACAATCAATTGTTCGCCAATTAAAAGGTATTTCTGGTCCAAATCCAACATGGGAGGATGGTCGTTTAATACTTTCAACACCTGATGCAATTGGTAAAGCTCTTGATGACTACCTTCATGAGAAAAGTCAAATAACAGATGATGAAAAAGCGCAATTACTGATCACTATGGATACAGATAAGAATCAAAAAAAAAAATCTAACTTAGAAGAAGATATAAGCTTAAGTACAAGTAAGCTTATGATGTGCCCCAGTTGCGATAGCAGAAGTGTAATTAATGAGGGTGGATGCTTAACCTGTCAAAGCTGTGGCTGGTCAAAATGTGACTAATAAAGGAAAAAGATAAAAGAATAATCAGTATTTAATTTAAGCGTGTTATCACACCTTCATTAGATCATTTTCTTTATTTTCCTGTTGAGTTTCTAAATCTTTAATATGACTGTCGGTTATAGACTGTAATTCAGTTTCCCTGCCTTTTATTTCATCTTCGCTGATATTTTCTTCATCACCATAGTTATGTATTTTATGAATTGCATCTCTTCTTATATTACGAACAGCAATCTTTCCATCTTCAATAATTTTATGAATAAACTTAATTAATTCTTTTCTGCGTTCTTCAGATAATGCAGGGATTGGAATCAATACTGCGTTACCATTATTTCCTGGGGTAAAGCCAAGATTAGAATCAATTATAGCTTTTTCAATTAAAGGAATGAGAGATTTTTCATAAGGTTGCATTGTAATCAATTTAGGTTCAGGTACAGAAACAGTAGAAACCTGTTTTAGTGGAGTTGGAGTACCATAATAATCCACAACAATTGAATCAAAAATTTCTGGATTAGCTCTCCCCGTTCTTATTTTATTTAATTCATTTTGAGTATGACTCACAGCAGAATCCATGCGGGCATTAGCATCTTGATGAATATTATCTAACATTATTTACCTATTGTCGTTCCTATATTACTTCCACAAATTATATCAATCAAGTCTCCAGAAGACTTAATATTGAATACTTTTATAGGTATATTATTTTCATTACAGAGGGTAATTGCTGTCATGTCCATTACCCTTAGATCATTTTGAATTACTTTATTGTAGGATAATTTATCGTACTTTTTAGCATCAATATTTTTTAGTGGATCTTTATCATATACTCCATCCACCTTAGTCCCTTTTAATAATATTTCTGAACCTAATTCGTTTGCCCTTAAGGCAGCAGCAGAGTCTGTCGTAAAGAAAGGATTACCTGTACCACCAGCAATAATAACTATTCTACCTTTTTCCATATGTCTAATAGCTCTTCTTCTGATATACGGCTCTGCTATTTGGGTAACATTTATGGCAGAAAGAGTCCTAGTTTCACATCCAATTTTTTCAAGAGCGTCCTGCAATGCAACAGCATTCATTATGGTTGCAAGCATACCTAAATAATCTCCAGTAACCCTATCCATTCCACCAGCACTAGCTTCCAAACCACGAAAAATATTTCCCGCGCCAATAATTAAACCAATATTTACATTACATTTATATACAGGTTCAATTTCCTTAGCTAGATAAAGAACTCTCTCAGGGTCAATTCCAAAACCATATTGATTAGCAAGAACCTCGCCACTTAGCTTTAGTAAAATTCGACTGAAAACTGGTTCAGACATAAGGTAAAATAATATGGATTTTAGTTTTTAGAATCTGATTCACCAACAGCAAAACGAGTATATCTACTGATAGTGATATTTTCTCCAAGAGTAGCAATAGTCTCTGTCATTAGATCACTTATTTTCTTTTCAGAATCTTTAATGTACGCCTGTTCCATTAAACAATTTTCTTGGAAAAATTTAGACAGCCTTCCTTCTACCATCTTGTCAATAATATTGTCAGGTTTTCCGGATGATTTAGCTTGCTCAGTAAATATTTCTTTTTCTTTAGAAATTGTTTCATCTGGAACCGAATTTTTATCAATAGCGATTGGGTTAGTGGCTGCAATTTGCATAGATAGATTATGGGCAAGCTCAACAAAACCATCAGTTTTAGCAACAAAATCAGTTTCACAGTTTACCTCAATCATCACACCGAGCCTACCTCCTGCATGAATATAGGAATAAATAAGGCCTTCCTTAGTTTCCCTTGAACCTTTTTTCTCTGCTTTAGCGGCACCAGACTTTCTAAGAAAATCAACCGCAGCATCAAGGTCACCATTTGATTCAGTCAAAGCGTTTTTACAGTCCATCATACCAGCACCAGTCTTATCTCTAAGTTGTTTTACTGTATTTGCATCTATAGCCATTAATTTTACTCTTCCTCGTCATTAGAAACTTCTGAGGAAACACTAAGATCCTTATTGCCGGTAGAAGAATTACTTTCTTTTTTATCTTTATTTTCGCCAGTTACTTCAAGTATAGAATCTGCTATACTGCCAATGACAAGTTGAATTGTTCTTATTGAATCGTCATTAGCTGGAATTGGGAAATCTACAATATTTGGATCGGTATTTGAATCAACTAATGCTATAATTGGTATACTCATGCTGGTCGCTTCTTTAATTGCAGTAGCTTCATACTGACCATCTACAATTACAACAGCATCTGGCGGTTTCCGCATATCTTTAATGCCACGATGCTGATCAGACAACTTGACTCGTTCACGATTTAACATCTGAGTTTCTTTCTTAGTCAAATTTTCGTATAATGAAGAACCTTCTTTCTCCAAAGACTTCAATCTTTTTATGCTTTTTTTAATAGTCGCGAAATTAGTTAAAGATCCCCCTAGCCACCTTTCAACTATGTAAAACATGCCACACCTGTCTGCTTCCTGCTGAACAATATCTTTAGCTTGTTTTTTAGTACCTATAAACAATATTTCACCATTCTTTTTCACAATGTCTTGTATGAAGTCTATAGCCTTTTTAAATGAGATTATCGTTTCATCAAGATTGATAATGTGAACACCATTTTTTTCCATTAAGACGTATGGTTTGTAGTTAGGATGCCACTTTCTTGTCACATGACCAAAGTGAGCTCCAGTATCTAATAAATCTTCAAACTTTATAAGTGCCATGTAATTATTATCTTTTTGAGAATTGAAATTTTTTCCTAGCTCCAGGTTGACCAGGTTTTTTTCTTTCGACTTTACGAGAGTCTCTTGTTAATAAACCAATAGACTTTAAAGCTGGTCTATTATTAGGATCAACTAAAATTAATGCCCTAGAAACACCTAGTCTTATCGCAGCAGCTTGACCAGATAGCCCTCCTCCTTTGACATTTACTGAAATGTCATAGTCTTTAATTTTATCTAATACATTCAATGGTTGTTTGATTATGGTAGCTAAACTTTCACGGGGAACGTATTTATCAACATCGATTCCATTAATTTTGATATCCCCTTTACCAGGATAATAAAGAGAAACCCTAGCAATTGAACTCTTCCTTTTCCCTGTTCCAATAAATTTTGTTTTTTCTGCCATATTATATTTCTAATATTTTTGGAGATTGAGCTTGATGAGGATGACTAGGGCCAGAATAAACTTTCAAATGAGAAAACATTCTTCTACCAAGTTTATTACTAGGAAGCATTCCCTTGACCGCTTTTTCTATAATTCTCTCTGGATAAGTCCTTCTCATATGTGCTAAACTAGATGTTTTAACACCACCAACATAACCAGTATGGCGAAAATAAGTTTTTTGCTCTTCTTTATTTCCAGTAACAATTATTTTTTCAGCGTTAACAATTACAACACAATCACCGTTATCCATGTGCGGCACATAACTTACCTTGTGCTTTCCTTTTAGAATCTGGGCAACTTTACTAGCTAATCTACCGAGGACCTTGGAATCAGCATCAGCAATCCACCATTTCTTATTTATTTCTGATATTTTTAAAGTTTTTGTTTTCATTTTTAAAACATTTAAGCCAGCGAACTTAATTAAATGATCTATCGATTTCAAACATTATTAAAAAGAATTTTTAATTAAAACTTTAAATTAGTTTAATATTCATTTGTAGCAATAACTCCCCTGCATAAAGTGTGTATTACTTTTCCTGACAATTGAGTATCAACAAATGGAGAGTTATTTGATTTTGAACTAATATAATTTTTTTTAAAAACCCATTTTTCTTTATCATTAAATAATACTAATTCCGCTTCTTTACCTATCTTTAAAAGATCATTATCAAATCCCATAATTTTTCTAGGCGAGACTGTCAAAAGTTTGATCAAATCCAATAATTTTAAGTTTTCATCGTCAACTAGTACTTTTTTCACCACACCTAAACAAGACTCTAAACCAATCAAACCGCATGAAGCTAAATCAAAAGTAGTATCTTTATCATGTGAATTATGTGGAGCATGGTCCGTTGCAATACAATCAATTACTCCATCTTTAATTCCTTGAATCAAAGCTTTTCGAGATTTTACATCTCTTATAGGTGGAGCAACTTTAAAATTAGTATCATATTCGTACAGAGCCTCATCACTATAAAATATATGATGAGGAGTTACCTCAGCAGTTATTTTACCATATTGATTTTTCATTTGGCTAATATACTGAACAGATTCCGCTGTACTTACATGAGGCACATGCAATTGAGCGCCAGTTAGTTCAGCCAATTTTAAATCACGAAAAACCATAATTGATTCAGCAATATTCGGATTTCCTGAAAGCCCTAATTTTGTTGATACAATTCCTTCGTTCATTAAGCCATTAGCCCTTAAACAATCATCCTCAGCATGGTTAATAATAGGAACACCGAACATTTTGGAGTATTCTAATGCTTTTCTCATTACTAAACCATTCTGTATTGGTAGACCATCATCACTAAAAGCAACTGCACCTGATTCTTTCATTAGACCCATTTCACTTATCTCTAAACCAGCTTGTCCTCTAGTAACCGAACCAATTGGATGAACGTGCACAGGTAATTTTTTTGTTCTTTCAATAACATAATTTATTAATTCAGGGCTATCTATTGGAGGTTCAGTATTTGGCATAGTACAAACTCTTGTAAAACCACCAGACAAGGCAGATTCGCATCCAGATTCTAATGTTTCTTTATCTCCGTTTCCAGGGTCTCTAAAATGAACATGTAAATCACAAAAACCGTGAGTGAGGATTAAACCATTACAATCAATAGAATTAATATCATTTCCAGCATCAATTATTCCAATCTCCTCTATTTTTCCATCAACAAGCATCACGTCGTTAATAGATTCAGTTTCATTTACAGGATCAATGATTTTTGGTTTTTTCAGTAAAAGTCTACCCTTTAATTGGTCAATTTTCATTCTCAACCTCTTCCTTTGCACCTAACAATAAGTAAAGAATCGACATTCTTGATGCTACTCCATTTAAAACTTGTTCTAAAATAATTGCCTGATCACTATCTGCCACTTCACTATCAATCTCAACACCTCGATTCATTGGCCCAGGATGCATTATTACAAGTTCCTTATCCCTTCTAGATATTCTTTCATGTGTCACACCAAACAGCCTACGGTACTCTCTGCTTGAAGGAATTAAACCTATGCCCATTCTTTCTCTTTGAATCCTTAAAATATTAACA
>MDSV01025655.1_pt1 | contig 10440 bp, 13 predicted proteins | sample 810851 | NCBI WGS metagenome assembly MDSV01 (sample SAMN05326640, study PRJNA326480) | marine metagenome | isolation source: seawater | place: Atlantic Ocean: North East | collected 2012
ATGGAAGAAGCTTTAATATTAATAGAAAAAAGAAAAGAATACGATAAAAATAAAAGAAAAAAGAGATGAAAATAAATTTATTTTACTTAACTATTTTTATAATTTTTTTTAAAACAAACCTAATAGCTGAAACTAAAGATTGTACTAAAATTAATACGTTTACAAAAGAATATGCAAAATGTGTCAAAGATAAAGCTAAAAAAAACCTGGACGAATCTGGCATTACAGATAAACTTATTAAATTAAAAAAAAGTAAAACACTTAAAGAGCTATTTGAAAAAAAATGACTATAGAAGAAAATCTTTCTAAAAATAATATTATTTTACCTACTGCTGCTGACCCAGTTGGTTCATATGTTGCTACAAAGATAACAGGTAAAATGCTTTATATTTCTGGACAAATATCTATAGATAAAGAGGGGAACTTAATCAAAGGAAAAATAGGAAAAAATTTAAATACAGATGATGGATACAAGGCCGCTGAAAGATGTGCTCTATCAATAGTGGCACAAGCTAAGAAAGCATTAAATAATGATCTAGAAAAAATAAAAGGATGTATAAAACTTGTTGGTTTTGTAAACTCAACTGAAGATTATATTGAACAGCCTAAGGTTATTAATGGTGCATCAGATACAATTTCAAAAATTTTTGGTACTATTGGAATGCATACAAGAGCTGCAGTAAGTGTTAATAGTTTACCTTTAGGAGTTGCTGTAGAAGTTGACGCTATTTTTGAGATAAAGTAATTTATCTACCAATCCCAAAATACTTAATTTTGTTTTTTTTCATTGTTTTTGGGGAATATATGTTTCTCATATCAAATATGGTAAAATTTTTATTTTTAACCATCCTTTTAAAGTTTAATAATTTAAATTCATTCCATTCAGTATGTATAATTATCAAATCAGTTTTTTGACAAGCAGATCTAACATCCTTACAGAATGTGACATTCTTTATTTTATCAAATTCACTCTTAAAACCAGAAGGGTCAAAATAATTAATCTTAGAAACTTTTCTGCTTAAATATGGTATCATATACAAACTTGACGCCTCTCTCATATCGTCTGTATTTGGTTTAAAAGTAACACCTAAAAATGTAATTATTTTATTTTTTAATTTTCTATTCAATAGTTTTTCAACTCTTTTAGTTAGTAACAACTTTCTATTTTGATTAGATCTAATAACACTTTTAATAATAGTTAGATTTGACTTAAATTTATTACCTGTATCAACGATTGCTCTAGTATCTTTTGGAAAACAAGAGCCACCATATGCCGGACCTGCTCTTAAAAATCTATCGCCTATTCTTTGATCTAAACCCATTCCTTGAGCTATTTCTTTAATATCAATATCAGTTTTTTCACATAAATTGGCAATTTCATTTATAAAAGATATTTTAGTTGCCAAAAATGCATTTGATGCATATTTGATTAATTCAGCACCTCTTCTAGATGTATTAAAATATCTGCTAGTTTTTTTAATTATAGGTAAATAAAGAGATTTAATAATTTTATTTGCTTTTGAGCTGTTAGTTCCCACAATAACTCTATCAGGATAAATAAAGTCTCTAATAGCATCTCCTTCTCTTAGAAATTCAGGGTTAGATACAACATCAACTAATTTTTTTCTTTTTTTATTTGTAAGAATTTTTTCTATTTTATCGCCTGTAGTAACGGGTACAGTTGATTTTGTAATTACAATCTTATATTTAGATATAAATTTTTTAAGTTGATGCGCTACTTGAAAAACATACTTTAAATCTGCAGAGTTACTTCCTTTTTTTGTTGGTGTACCAACACAAATAAAAATTATGTCTGATTTTTCAATAGCATTTTTAATATTAGTGGTAAAAATTAGTTTCTTTTGCTTGAAATTTTTTTTCAAAATTTCCTCTAAACCAGGTTCAAAAATCGGAACTTTACCATTGTTAAGTAGATCAATTTTAGTTTTATCTTTATCTACACAATAAACTGTATTACCCAGATCTGAAAAACAAACTGCACTAACAAGTCCTACATAACCTGTGCCTATTATACAAAGTTTCATATTTTTGAAATCTCAACTCCCGATTTGATATATCCTTTCATTGATCCACAGTCTAGATATTTTCCTTTAAATTTATGTCCAATAAATTTATCTCCATTATAGATTAAATTTTTTATTGCATCTGTAATGTGGATTTCGCCACCTTTACCTTTTTTTTGATTTTTGAGTTTACTAAAAATTTTTTTAGGAAGTATGTACCTTCCAATAACAGCTTTATTTGATGGTGCATTTCTAACCGAGGGTTTTTCAATTACATCATTAATTGAAAAATTAAATTTATTTATTTTTTTTTTTACTGAGTATATGCCCCATCTACTAACAGAACTTTTAGGTACATTCATGCTTGCCATAACTGAACACTTATTTTTGTTATAAATTTTAATCATATCCATGCTACAATTTTTGTTAATTATAAGATCATCTGGTAATAGCATGAGAAAAAATTTATCTTTTATATAATTTTTAGTTTTGAGTACAGCATCACCTGTTCCTTTGGGGCTATTTTGATATACAAATCTGATCATTTTTTTATACTTAAGAATTTTTTTATATTCTTGTAATATTCTTTTATCTTTTTTTTTTTTTATTATATCTTTATAAAAACGGTCTCTATTAAAATAAGTTTTAATTATCTCTTTTTTTTTTGATATAATGAAAACTACTTCCTTGATGCCTGCTTCTATACATTCGTCTAAAATATATTCAATTCCTGGTTTACCATTAATTGGTAATAATTCCTTTGGAAAAACAGATGTTAGTGGCAATAATCTTGTACCTAAACCTGCTAATGGTATTATGGCTTGTTTAATCATTTAATTGCAATTAATAAATGGGTTATCATAAATGAAAATTTTTAAAAGCATAAATACATTAAATAAAAATGATAATTTCAAGGCAACAATAGGATTTGTGCCCACAATGGGGGCACTTCATAAGGGTCATATATCTCTAATTAAAAAAAGTAAAAAAAAATGTAAAAAAACTTTGGTTAGTATATTTATCAACCCTACACAATTTGAAAAAAAAGATGATTTTAAAAATTATCCACAAAACTTAACAGCTGATATAAATATACTTAAACAGTTAAAAGTAGATTATCTGTTGATACCAAAATTTAACGAAATTTATAAATCTAAAAATGACACGACTATTAAAATCGAAAATAAATATAAAATCATGTGTGCTAAATATAGGCCAGGTCATTTTGAGGGTGTATTAGCTGTAATTTATCAATTTTTGAAAAAAATCAATCCAAATTATTTATTTTTAGGAATGAAAGATTATCAACAGCTATTTTTAATAAAAAGATTAGTAAAAAAGAATTTTAGTACCAAAATTATAGAATGTAAAACTATTAGAGATAAAAAATACTTACCTTATTCATCCAGAAATTATAAATTATCAAAAAAAAATTTAATAATTGCGAGAAATATATCAACTGATCTAAAAAAAATTTTTTCATTAATTAAAAAAAATTTACGAAATCGTAAAAAAATTGAAGCTTTAAAAACGAAAATATTAAAATATAATGTTTTTCTTGAATATTTAGAAATCAGAAACAAAAACAATCTATCGATTAATTTTAATAAAAATAATTTTAAAATTTTCTTAGCATACAAAATTCAAAATATAAGACTAATAGATAACCATTAACCAATTAAATAAAAAAATAAGCTCCAACACCTAAAAATGACAGAAATCCAATCACATCAGTTATAGTCGTAACAAAGACACTAGATGCTATAGCTGGATCAATATTCAACTTTTTAAGAGATATAGGAACAAGTATGCCAAACAAACCAGCAACAATCATGTTTAAAACCATTGAAATGGATATTATTAAAGATAGTGTTGAGTCATTAAACCAAAATTGAACAACAACAGCACTAATAATTGCAAATATTACTCCATTAAGTATTCCAATTGAAAATTCTTTAAGAACGTTTTGCGTAAAATTATTTTTTGTTAATTCATTAGTCGCTAGACTTCTTATCGTAACTGTAAGTGTTTGCATACCAGCATTACCACCCATAGAGGCTACTATTGGCATTAATACAGCCAGAGCAACTACTTTTTTAATGTCATCTTGAAAAAAACCTATAACCATTGACGCTATAACTGCTGTAAACAAATTTAACAATAGCCAATTAAATCTTCTTTTTGTTTTTTTTATAACTCCATCCGTAATTACTTCATCACCTACTCCTGCTAAACGTAATGCGTCTTCTTCTGCTTCTTCTTTAAGAACTGTTAAAACATCGTCACTTGTAATCATTCCTACAAGCTTATTATTTTTATCAACAACACAAGCTGAATTTAAATTATACTTTTCAAAAAGTTGACCAACCTCTTCTCTATCCATTTCTACAGGAATTGATAATTGAGACTCATTCATTATTGAAATCATTTTGCTTTCTCTTGGAGTTCTCAGAACTTTTGATGATGAGACTGTACCAATGGGTTTAAATTCATTATCAACGATAAATATTTCCAAAAATTCTTCTGGCAAATCTTTATTTTCTCTCAAATAATCAATTGTTTGACCAACAGACCAATTACTTGGAATAGCTGTAAATTCTCTCTGCATAATTCTTGCAGCAGTGTCTTCTGGGTAACTTAAGCTTTCTAATAATACAAATCTGTCTTTAGGTGGTAATGAGCTTAGAATATCGTTTTTAGTTTTTTCATCTAAATTTTCAAGTATTTTAATTGCATCGTCTGATTCTATATTTTTTAAAATATATACAATTGAATCAGATGATAGATATTTAACTATTTCGATCTGGATAGACTCATTTAGCTCAATAAAAACTTCAGGATCAATTTTAAAATTATTTAACTGAATTAAACTTTCTCTATAACTTTCACTTAAATGCTCTATGATATCTGCTGCGTCAGAAGGGTGTATTTCTTTAAAAGAATTTGAAATAAAAGCAGCATCTTTATTGTCGATTTTGTCAGTTACTACTTTAATAAACTCTTTATTAAATTCAAAATTAACTTTTTTATCTTTTATTTTTTTAAGTAAAGTCATAAAATACCTATAATTCAATTTGGCACTATTAATACATAATTTATATATTACAATCTTAAATGAACATTGAGATCAAAAAGTCAATAAAACCAGTAAAATACGAAAAAGCTATTAGCTATCTAGAAAAGAGAGTTTTAGAAGTATCTCAAGGAAAGGGTAAAGAACTGTTATGGATATTGGAGCATAGCCACGTTTATACATATGGGGCTAGTTCAAAAGATAATGAGATATTAAATAAAAACATAAGAGTGGTTAAAACAAATAGAGGTGGGAAAATAACTTATCATGGTCCAGGACAGTTGGTTTGTTATTTTGTTATAGATTTAAAAAAAAGAAAAAGAGATATAAGAAAATTTTTAAATAAAATTGAAAATATAATCATAAAATCTATAAAAAATTATAATATATCAACATATGCTGACAAAAAAGATATTGGTATATGGTACAAAAATAAAAATGATATTAAAAAAATTGGTGCTATTGGAATAAAATTAAAAAACTGGATTGCTTATCATGGCTTTTCAATAAATATTAAAAATGATATAGATAAATATAAAAATATCGTACCTTGTGGAATAAAAAATAAAGGTATTACAAATTTAAATAAAATAAAAAAAAACAAATATAAAAATTTACCAAATTTTATAATTAAGAATTTTTTAGAATATTTTAAAACTTAAGTCTTTTATTAACAATAAATTTTGAAAAATAATCTGGTAATTCTGCTTTATAAGAATATTTTTTATCATTAATCATGAATTTGATTTTATAAGAATGAAGCATTAAATTTTTTGATAAATTTTTAGTTAATGTGGATCTGTATTTTTGATCACCATATATGGAGTGTCCTAACATAAATAATTGTTTTCTAAGTTGATGTTTTCTTCCGGTAACTGGTTTCATTTCTACAAGGGAAGAGTTAATATTTTTATCAATTACCTTGATTTGAGTTATTGCTCTTTCTTCAATCCTTTTTCCATTATCATATCTTATTAAATTATCTTTCAATTCATTAATACTTGTTTGTATCTCTCCATTACAAATAGCAATATAGGTTTTATGAATTTTTCTTAGTCTAAACAACGATGTTAGAAGTTGTGCTGATTTCCTGTGCTTAGCTATGATAAAGATACCAGAAGTGTCTTTGTCCAATCGATGAACCGAATAAGGTTTTGAATTTTCAAATAATTTACTTTTATTAAATATATCTATAAGGTTTTTTTTGGATTTAGTTCCTCCTTGAACAGAAATGCCTGCAGATTTATTTAAAACAATAAAATCTTCATTATTATCTATAATAAGTTTTTCACTAGATTTAATTATCTGATTTGATGGAATAAATTTAATTTTTTTTTTAATTAAATCAGGATTAAAATTAAAATTATAAATAGTGATTTTATCATTTAAATTAAGTTTTGTTGAACTTTTAGTTTTTTTGAAATTTAATTTTATATTTCGATTTCTTATACTTTTTTCAATTAAACTCTGAGGAAATTTACCAACATTATTTCTTATCCATCTGTCTAATCTCATTGAAACAGAACCTTCATCAATAACAAAAGTTCTTTTCATGCTTAGATTTATTTTATTGAAATAATTAAATTATTTTTTTTCTTTTTTAACTTCTTCTTTTGCTTCTTCTTTTATATTAGATTTTGTTTTATCTTCCTTAGATTTCTTATCAACCTTTTTTGCGTTTATATCTCTATCAACAAATTCAATAACAGCCATTGGGGCGTTATCACCATATCTAAAACCGGCTTTAATAATTCTTGTATATCCGCCTTTTCTACTTTCGTAACGTTTAGACAAAGTTTTTTTAACCTTATTTGCAGATACTGTACTTTGTAATTTCGTTATTAATGCTTTTGTATTTTGTAAATTTTTTTTTTTTCCAAGTGTTATGATTTTATCAGCTTGTGGTTTTAAAACCTTGGCCTTTGGTAAGGTCGTAGTAATTTGTTCATATTTTATTAAAGAATTAAGCATGTTTTTAATTAATGCTTTTCTGTGCTCTGAAGTCCTATTTAATTTTTTATAACCAAATTTATGTCGCATCAAATGGCCTCTTCAAGTTTTTTTGATAATTCAGCTATATTGTCTGGTGGCCAATTAGGTATTTCCATACCTAAATATAAAGACATTCCTGTTAACACTTCCTTGATTTCATTCAGTGACTTTCTTCCAAAATTTGGTGTTCTTAGCATTTCACCTTCGGACTTTTGTACCAAATCACCTATATAAATAATGTTATCATTTTTTAAACAATTCATAGATCTTACTGAAAGTTCTAGCTCATCGACTTTTCTTAGAAGATTTTTATTAAATTCCGGTTCTGTAGGCTGATCTTTAACTATTACTTCTTGAGGTTCATCAAAATTTACAAACATTTTTAATTGATCTTGAAAAATTCTTGCAGAATACGCTACAGCATCTTCAGCTGAGATAGATCCATTAGTTTCAATTTCCATAGTTAATTTATCGTAATCTAAAGCTTTACCTTCTCTTGCGGTACTAATTGAGTACGATACTTTTTTAACTGGACTAAACAATGAGTCCACAGGTATTAAGCCTAGAGGTGGTTCATCAGGTTTATTCATATCTGCTGAAACATATCCTTTTCCAGAGCCAACATTCATCTCCATATGAAATCTTGTATTTTCGTCTAAATTGCAAATTACTAAGTCTGGATTTAAAATTTCAATGTCATTAACTGGAGTAATATCAGATGCTTTTATTTCACCTGGGCCTTTTGCGTCTAATATAAGTTTTTTATTTGACTCGCTAGCACTTTTTAATGCTAACGATTTTACATTTAATACTATATCCGTAACATCTTCACGCACACCTTTGATGGAAGAAAATTCATGTAATACGCCATCTATTTGTATTGAAGTTACTGCAGTTCCTCTTATTGATGATAACAAAATTCTTCTTAAAGAATTTCCTAATGTTAATCCATAACCTTTTTCAAGTGGTTCAGCAATTATCTTAGCATAAGATTTATCATCACTTAATTGAACATCAAGTTTTGAGGGTTTAATCATTGTCTTCCAATTTTTTACATTTACTTCCGTACTTTCCATTTATACTCTCCTTTTCTTTGGTGGTCTTGTACCATTATGTGGCATTGGTGTTGTGTCTTTTATAGAAATAATTTTAAAACCTCTTGCTTGTAGAGCCCTTAATGCTGTCTCTCTTCCAGAGCCAGGGCCTTTCACTTCAACAGATAATATTTTCATTCCACATTCTAATGCTTTAGTAGCAGCAGCATCAGCAGCTATTTGTGCTGCATACGGTGTAGATTTTCTTGAACCTTTAAAGCCTTTTTGACCAGCAGAAGCCCATGAAACTACATTTCCGTTTGTATCCGCTATAGAAACGATTGTATTATTAAATGTAGACTGAACATAAGCTATTCCATTTAGAATGTTTTTTTTATCCTTTTTTTTTTTTGAATATGAGCTTTTAACATTTTTTTTCGATTTTAACTTTGTTTGATCTTTATTTTCAATTTTTTCTTTTGACATATAAATTATTTTTTAAGTGGTGTTAATTTTTTTCCAGCTATAGCTATTGCTTTACCTTTTCTAGTCCTCGCATTACATCGAGTTCTTTGACCTCTAACAGGAAGTTTTTTTCTGTGTCTTGAGCCTCTGTAAGTGGCTAAATCTATTAATCTTTTAATACTGAGCGAATTCTCTCTTCTCAAATCACCTTCTACAGTAAATTGCTGATCTATAAATTCTCTGATTTTTAAAATTTGATCATCTGTTAGTTCATTAACTCGCTTAGATTTAGGAATTTCTAACGCTTTACAAATTTCACCAGAAAATTTTTCTCCTATACCATATATATAAGTTAAGCCTACATGAACTAATTTATTCTGAGGAATATTTACACCTGCTATACGAGCCATAGTTTTATGATTAAATCAAAGCCGTTATATAAGAAGTTTATTTAAAGTCAATGTCTCATTCACTTACTATTTCCTCAATTTTTTGAGAAATTTCGTTAATTTTCATAGATCCGTCTATTTCATGGAAATTTGCATTTTTTGAATAATAATCCAATACGGGTTTGGTAATTTCCATATATGTATCATATCTTTTTAAAATTGTATCTGAGTCATCGTCTGATCTTTTTTCTAAAAGCTTTCTTTTCTCAATTCTTTTTATTATTACATCCTTGTTTACATTTAGAAAAAAAATGTAGTCTAGTTTTTGACCAGATTTATTAAGTAAAATTCCTAAATTTTTAGCCTGATTTAAAGTTCTTGGATATCCATCAAAAATAAGTTTATTTTTTTTATTTATATCAAAGATAGTTATTTCAAGCAATTTGTTAACTATTTCATCATCAACAAACTTTCCATCATTCATATTATTTATAATTTTTTTTCCAATTTCTGTATCTTTTTTAATTTCTTCTCTTAACATATCACCAGTTGATACTTGGAAATTATTTAGTTTATTAACTAAATTTTTAGCTTGTGTTCCTTTGCCGGCACCAGGAGGGCCAAATATAATTATATTCACCTTTATTTACCGAACTTGGTTTTTTTTATTAGTTGCTCATACTGTGAACTCATTAATCTCGTTTGAATTTGTGTTACTGTATCAATGGCAACTACAACAACTATTAACACTGATGCACCTCCTAGATAGAATGGTATTGGATAATTTGCAATTAAAAACTCAGGCATTAAACAAACTAATGTGAGATACAAAGCTCCAATAGTTGTTAATTTAGTTAATATATTATCTATATATAAAGCTGTACTTTCGCCAGGTCTAATTCCAGGAATGAATCCACCGTACTTTCTTAAATTCTCAGCTGTTTCGTTAGGGTTAAAGGTTATTGATGTATAAAAAAAAGTAAAAAAAATTATGCCTGATGCATACAAAAGCATGTATAAGGGTTGACCCTGAGAAAAGAAAGAAGCAAAGGATAGAAAAGTTTCATTTTCTGAAACACCGAAGTTAGAAAATGTTACAGGTAATAATAACAATGCTGATGCAAAAATTGCAGGTATAACTCCTGCAGAGTTTATTTTAAGTGGTAAAAAAGATGACTCACCACCATACATTTTATTCCCCATTTGTCTCTTTGGATAATTTATTAATATTTTTCTTAAAGCTCGTTCCATGAATACAATAAAAATTATAGTTAATATTAGTAATATAAATATTAATAGAATCATTAATGTAGATATAGCGCCAGTTCTTCCTAATTCAAAAGTTGTGACCAATGCTCTTGGGATTTCAGCTACAATACCAGAAAAAATTATTAATGATATTCCATTACCTATTCCTCTTTGGGTGATTTGTTCACCTAACCACATTAAAAACATTGTACCAG
>MDSV01111137.1_pt1 | contig 10440 bp, 13 predicted proteins | sample 810851 | NCBI WGS metagenome assembly MDSV01 (sample SAMN05326640, study PRJNA326480) | marine metagenome | isolation source: seawater | place: Atlantic Ocean: North East | collected 2012
GTAAGAAAAAAAGGTAAACTTCCACCACCAGTAATCAGTAGAGATTATGAATTAGAATATGGTACTGATACATTAGAGATTAAATCTGGTGATGGTAAAGTTATTATTGTGGATGATGTATATGCCACAGGTGGTACTGCAAAGGCCACAAGAGAATTATGTGTAGAAGCTGGTTATGATGTAGTAGATGAAGTCTATTTAATCAATCTCAGTTTTCTAAACAAAGATAAAGTTAAATCAGTAATAACATATTGAGAGGAGATAAGTTATGGCAAGAGTAGATGAGTTATTTACAGAAATTTCTAACCACTTCGCTGAGTTCTCAGCAAACCATGAGACCTTTAATGAAAAAGGTAACAAGGCAGCTGCAGGAAGAGCTCGTAAGGCGATTGGTGAGATTAAGAAACTTGTTACTGAGTATCGTAAAGAATCAGTAGCATCAACGAAGTAGGAGGCACATTAGATGGATTTCGTATTTAATGCAACACACTATGTAGGATTTTTAGGAATCGTATACTTAGTGTATATTAGTAGAGGTTAACATGGAAGCACAAGAATTAGATAAAAAGATTTTAATTGTTTGTGCTTTAGAAGTTGAAACTCAAGGCCAGTTAGAGAACTATGATGTTCTCTATACTGGTGTTGGGAAAGTAAACGCCACATACAAATTAACAACACACTTTGGTAAGTATGGTTCATACATACCTTATGATTTAGTTATTAATTATGGAACTGCTGGTTCACGAAAGATTAAAAAGAAAACATTAGTTGATTGTACAAAGTTTGTACAAAGAGATATGGATGTTACTGGTCTTGGATTCATGAGAGGTGAAACACCTTTCGAAGATGAACCACCATTGATGTTAGATTTTGGTATCACTAAATATAATAACATTAAGAGAAGAGCAGTTTGTGGTAGTGGTGATAACTTCGTAGAAGACAGAACACAATATTATGGTGAGGTTGTGGATATGGAAGCATATGCACTTGCTAAGGTTTGTCATCTTAGAGATATACCATTCGTATCATTTAAATATATTACCGATGGTGCAGATGAACAGGCACATGAAGATTGGGAAGCTAATCTTGCATCTGGTATAGAAGAATTTAAGAGACAGGTATTGAATGGGATACCAAGATAAAGGTTATGTAATTGTTGAAAACTTTCTATCTGAAAGTGAACACCAACATTATTTAGAAGTATCACAACGAGTATATCGAGATTCACATCAAGGAAATAGTGAACACTATTCTTGGAACGATACCGATAATTTAAATAAGGTTGAGGGTGCGTGTAATTTTGAACCAGAGTTCTTGAGGTTAGCATCTCATCCTAAGTTAGTTGAAACTGCAAGACAACTTTTAAATACAGAAGAAAGTATTGATTGTTATATTAGTAAGTTCTTTCCAATGAAACCAAAGGTAGGAGTATCTACATTTATGCATCAAGATAACTTTTATTTCAATGGTGATAAATCAAAAATAGTAAGTTGTGCAGTTTACTTAGAAGATACCAATAAAGAAAATGGTTGTTTAAGATTAGTAGAGGGTTCTAATAATAAAGGTTTATTTCCACATGATGTAGAGAGTGGTATACCGTGGGTTAAATGGATTGATGAAAAGTTATTAGAGGATTATAATATAGTTGATTTAGAATTGAAGGCACCTTATGCGGTGTTCTTTGATATCAACATGGTTCATGGTTGTTATCCAAATAAATCTGATAGTACACGATTCAGTTTGGCATGGGAGTATATTGAAGCATCTAATATGGATGTTCAGATGTCAGATGAGCCGTGGTGTGATAGAAATACAATATCATGATAACTCAAAGATTTAATACTAATGTAGAGTGGAGAAATTATTGGCCACCTAATCATTATATGTTTGGAATGTTTCAGATGTTAGAGTATCTTGAAAATTATTTACCACATGAAGAACATACTGAAATGATTGAGATAGGTTGTTATATGGGAGAATCTACAATGATGTTTGCAGCATCAAATATGTTTAATAAGATACATGCAATAGAACCATTTAAAGGTGAAGAAGAATTCAATAAGTTGTTTGGGTATAATTGGGAAATGATAAAGAAAGAATATCTTTTAAATACCAGACATTGGGATAACAGAAATATTATAACATTATGGGAAGATTATAGTTATGATATTGCTGATAAGTTTAAAGATGGTTCTGTAGATTTTATTTATGTAGATGGTTCACATGAGTATGAAGATGTGAAAAAAGATATAGAGTTATATTTACCTAAAATAAAACAAGGTGGTTTAATTGCAGGACACGATTATATGAAACACTTTCAAGGTTGTATAGATGCAGTACAAGAAACAGTTGGTGAACCAGATGAGATATTTAGAGATTATAGTTGGATTAAAAAGATATGATATTATATACTAATGGATGTAGTTTTACTTGGGGTGATGAACTATCAAATAGAAATTCGAGGTATGCCAGTTTACTTTCAAATAAATTAAATTATGAATTAGTTGATAATTCTATGTGTGGTTCATCTAATGAAAGAATATTAAGAACTACATTTGATTATTTACAAGACCCTAAAACAGATTTAGAAAATCTATTAGTTGTAATTGGTTGGAGTGGTATATCAAGAACAGAATTATATAATGATGGTTGGGATACAATAACACCAACAATGATGGGTACTGATACAAGAGCAATAGAGTATTATAAACATATACAATCAGAACAACAAGATAATTTAAATTTTTATAATCAAGTTTTACTATTACAATTATGGTTAGAAAAACATAATGTAAAATACTTTATGTTTAGAATCGATAGTGGACAAGTAAAGATGGTGGTAAAGGATGGAAGTAATAGAGAAGTTTCAGATGGATATGATACTACACAATTATCACAACAACAAATAAAAGATATTAATCTAAAAACATTTCCAAGTTATATATCTAACACATTAACATTTAGAGAATATGGAATACAAAATGGTGGTGGATTAAAACCAAAAGGTCATCCAGACGAAAAATCACATGAGTTATTTACAGAATATTTATATAATATAATACAATGAAACATCCTATAACAAATAAATGGCCATTCCATAATTACAGAGCATTTATAATATACAATAAAAAAAGTATGATGAGTAGATGGAGTGTCAACAGAGCTCAAAGTACTGCAAAGAGATGTGGTATTAATGCTGAATTATTTGATGGTGTACATAAAGATGAATCAGCAAGAACTATGAAGAAGTTTGGTTTGGATTGGCATCCGATGGCACATGAGTGGGGACATAGGGTACACCATATGGAATCCGTAGCAGGTTGTTTTTTATCTCATTTTTCATTATGGAAAAAATGTGTTGAATTAAAAGAACCAATTATAATATTAGAACATGATGTAGAGTTTAGTAAACATATTCAGTTTCCAAAAGAACATATTGATTTTGATGGTATAATAAATATTGGACAACCTATATGGGGAGTATGGTGGGAAGACCCATTGAATAAACCAAAAGAAGAAACTGAGTTATTACTTAGGGATGTTTCTAAATGTGAAAAGCCACATGCACCATATGGTATCTTTGACCAAGATAGAATAGAGTATTGTGATTGTGAAAGAAACTTTTTAATAGGTGCTCATTCATATATCATAACACCTAACGCAGCAAAAAAATTAATTAAGAAAGCAAAAGAAAGTGGTATAGATAGAGCAGATGTTTTTATAGATTCACAAAATAATAATGTTGCTGATTTACTACCATTCCCTGCATCACAAATTAGAAGATTCTCTTTAATAGATAGAGGTTGGAAAAACACTTGGCATGATTCTGAATATATGTTACCAATATATGAACAAGATGCAGTTTATCATAATGAAGAAATAGTATTACCTTGTAGTCCTAAATGGGATGACTGGTTAAAGTTCAAAAAAAAATATCCTGATATGTTCTCTTCATTAATAGAAGCACAAAATCAAACTAAAAAGGCATTAAGGTTTGGTAAAATAATTTTTGATAATAAAGAAGTTATTAGTGGAGAGAAAGATGGATTGTTCAAAGATTATTATGATGATGGTGAATCGTTAAGATGTGAGGGAGTAATACAAGATGGAGAGATGCATTGTGAATGGGTTTATTATTTAATAGATGGTACCGTGGATTCAAAGTTTTATTTAGATATGGGAAAATTAACAAGAATGGATAGACACTCATGGCGACCAGGCCAAAAATAAGTTTCGTATTAAATTATTGTACGGTAGAAGAAGATAAACATTTATTACTTGATGTCAAAGATACTTGGTTGAAACAAACTGATTCTGAAGATATATATCAAACCACAGTTCAAGTTATAAACAATATAAATAACTATTGTAAATATCCACATGAGATTATATTAGTAGATAATAGTGATACTTGGAAACCAATTGAGATAGATAATTTAAAAGTAGTTAAGGGATTACAAACTTTAACGAGAGAAGAATTAAAAGTACATCCATTAATTTTAGAACATCAAGATTGTGATATAATAGAAAAGGAATGGACAGAACTTGATAACTTAACAATGCATGTTTCACTTGGAATGTATGTTGGTACAACACACGCAAAGGGTGATTATGTAGTTTGTCAACATAATGATTTTTATTATCATGGTGATTTCTTTAAAGAGTTTATGAAATTGATTGAAGATGAGTATGAGTATATATCAGCAGATAATAAAAAAGTATGGTTAGGTACTTATGGTGGTTTTAAAGAAGTACGAGATATATTAGGTGATGATGTAAAGATGTTACCATTTGATGGTGGGTTTGTAAAAACAGATTTAGGATTTGCTGATTTATATTTCTTTATGTGTAAGAAAAGTTTTTTTGATGATTATAAAATTGATTGGAAGTATGGAGATAGTAATCATGGTGCAACTATTAAATGTATAGAACAAGGTTTTGATTATTATCACATTAGACCTTATTATGATAATCCAAACTTTCCTACTGCAGATGGAGTACGAACATATTATCATAATGGTAAACCTTTTGGTTCACACTTAAAAGGTGGTATAAGTGAAAATAGAATGAGTAATAAACTTGAGGTAAAGAAGTGGCTAGACAACATTTAAATCCGCAGATACCTGATAGAATGGGTGTGGTACTTAAGGTAAAGGATAACAAGATATCATTTAATGTTGAAGATAGAATTGGTATTAAGTTATTAGTTGATTGGGTAAAAGGTAAGGGATATGAGAAATTAATTTTACCAATAAGAACACCACAAGAAATAAATCATCCACAAGATGTACCACATAAAAAAGTTCTCAAGCAATTAAATAAATTGTTTGGTTGGAGAAACATATTTTTATTTATACAAGACCCATGGCCAGACCCATTAAAGAAATTTGATATGGATGATAAAACATTTGTAGTTAGATTTACTTATGATGAAGGTTGTGAGATGGATAGAACTTGGAGAGAGTGGGAAACTGAAAGTGGTTATTATATGTTAACACGAGATGAGGTAGTTAAGTTATGAAGAATGATTTCGTTCATGTAAGTGTACAAGGTAATTTAATAAAGTGTATTGTTTACTCTGATAAACAAGCAACACAAGTTATAAAGAATATGACTGGGCCAAATACTAATTGTGTGTTTGAGGGTTACGAGCCATGGGAAGAAGATACAGTCATACTTACATTTAAAGTATTAGATTACGATGATATACGACCAGTACAAAACTAATGTTTATAAATCATAAACATAAATTTATCTTTATACATATTCCAAAGAATGCAGGAACCAGTATTCGTAATTCATTTGATATACATGGTTATGATAAACGAGTAGTACGCAGAAGATATCCACATTATAATTGTAGTGAGATAAAAGATTATTGTGGTGATGATACATGGAATGAGTTTTATAAGTTTTCAGTAGTTAGAAATCCATATGAAAGAATGGTAAGTTATTATCACTTTCATAAAAGTGAGCAATACAATCATCCAGCCACTGCACAAAAGATGGGATTTAGTGAATGGTTAGAACGAGGATTAGATAATAGATTGTGTATAACGCAAACAAAATACCTTAATGAAGATATTGATTATATAATTAGATACGAAAATCTACAAGATGATTTCAATATAGTATGTGATAATATCAATATAGAGAGATATGTATTACCAAATTACAATACATCTCAACATGATAACTATACACAGTATTATAATAGCAAAGAAAAGGAAATAGTTAAGGATATTTTTAGTGAAGATTTCGAGAATTTTGGGTACGCTATATAGAATTTTCCCCTAATCGGGTACCTACCTACCGATAATATATATCAAAAAAGTAAAAAAAACCTTGACATATATATAAAAAAAGCCTTATATTGTCGTATATGATAGGTCAAAAAAATAAAGAATTTGAAAAAAAATCAAAAAAAGTGAAAAAAACACTTGACACATATGGGCAAAAAGCCCTATATTTAGGTATGATAAATAAGGAAAAAAGAATGGATTCAAAAATTAAACATTTTAACCCTATGGCTTTGAGGGAAAAATACTCGATTGGTTCTGAAAAAAGAACTAATCCGTTTTCTTCTTTCTGGGCTGATAATGATTGGAGTACTCGTAGGACTGATATTCTCGATACTGATGAACCAATCAAAAAAGGTGTTGACCATATTCAGTTGGCTCAATATCGTAGGGCTATTTCAAACTTTGTAAATATCGTTACTGGTCGTAGTGATATTCCAGTTCAATTTCAATCAAGAGATTCTTCTTATACTGATGGTAAGAAAGTTATGATTGGTTCTAAGATTGATGAGAAAAACTTTGACCCTGTGGTTGGTTTGGCTCTTCATGAAGGTTCACATATCAAACTTTCTGATTTTGAATTCCTAAGAAATCTTGAGAGTAATATTACTGAAGAGATTTATATTGATGCTGAAAAAATTGGTTACTCAAGATATACAGTTCGTGACCATGTTAAGAGTTTATTAAACTATGTTGAAGATAGAAGAATCGACTGGTATGTGTTCTCTACTTCACCTGGTTATAAAGGTTACTACCAATCAATGTATGACAAGTATTTCCATTCTGCTATTATTGATAAAGGTATCAAATCTAATGAGTACACTAACTTAGATTGGGATTCATATATTTTCAGAATCTTAAATCTAACTAACAAAACTCGTAGATTAGATGTTCTACCTGGTCTTGATAAAATTTACAATTTAATTTTCAGTAATGGTAAAGTTAAAACTTTGACTTCTACTGAAGATGCTTTTAATGTGGCTCTTGATGTTTATGGAGTTATCCTTGATAATGTTGCTGTTCTACCTGAAACTGCTGAAGAGAATCAAGGTATGAATCAAGAATTAGATTCTGAAATTTCTCAGGCTCTTCAAGATTTAGATACTGAGAATTATCATAGAGAGAGAAATGGTTTAGACCCATTAACACCTGAAGATGCTGGTATTCCAATGCCTTCATCAGAAGATATGTTACCTGAACAATCTGACCCAAGTGGTAACCCACCTGCTTCAGATGTTGAGTTGACTGATAAACAAATCAAACAATTACAAAATGCTTTAGATAAACAACAGAAGTTCAATGATGGTAAACCTACCAAGACTGGTAAGTTGACTAAGAAAGATGCTGCTATGGTTAAAACTATGGAAGATGCTGGAGTTGAAACAGTTTCTGCTGGTACTTCAATTGAACAGCAAGGTAGTTATAATTACGAGACTGGTGAGTATAAGACTTCTTATAAAGGTATTGATGTTATCTATGTTAAGAAACTAACTCAATCAATGATTGATGAAAGTGCTTTTCCTTACTTGTTGAGACAAAGATATGAATGGTCTGAACCAGCTACTTGGTTATCTGAAGGTATCTCTCTTGGAACCAAGTTAGGTCGTAAGTTACAAGTTCGTGGTGAATCAAGAGATTTGAAGTGGAACAGATTAGATGCTGGTAGAATCGATAAGAGATTGATTGCTGAACTTGGTTTTGGTAATGAAAGAGTTTTCCAAACTACTTTTACTGAATCATATGCTGATGCTTTCTTACATATCTCAGTTGATGCTTCTGGTTCTATGAGTGGTGACAAATGGTACAACACTATGAAATCAGTAGTTGCTATTTGTAAAGCCGTTGATATGATTTCTAATGTTGATGTGGCTGTTTCATTCAGAAGTACTCACCAATCAAGCAACAGACGTAGTTATGGTAGTGAACATCCTTTGGTTCTTGTTGGTTATGATTCAAGAGTTGACAAGTTTAACAAAGTAAAGAAAATGTTTCCAAACATTTATCCAGGTGGTACTACACCAGAGGGTTTATGTTTCGAGGCTCTTCTAAAAGATATCGTTCCTACATCTAATGATAGAGATTCTTATTTCTTAAATCTTTCAGATGGGATGCCAATGTTTAGTGGTCAAGATTTCAGTTACTATAATGAGAATGCTATCAACCATACTAAAGCTCAAGTTAATGAGTTTAGAAAAATGGGTATCAAAGTTCTTAGTTACTTTGTTGGTAGTAAGTATGGTGGTGATGATAACATGAACGACTTCAAAAAAATGTATGGTAAAGATGCTGAGTTTATCAGCCTTGACAATGTTACTCAGATTTCAAAAACCATGAACAAGAAATTCTTGGAGAAGAATTAAAATGAGATGGTTATGGAATAAGTTTTGGAATGAACATACCCCACCATGTATGGCTTGTGGCTGGAACATGAAAGTATGGAAAGACTCTATGTTCAACATGGAATGGAAGTGTGTTTGGAACGGATGTGGCTGGGGCTCATTCCAAGATGCTAATGGTAAGTTACATTGGTGGAAAAATTAAATGAAAATTATTTTAAAAAAAGTGAAAAAAACACTTGACTCGTATACTAAAAAAGCCTTATATTTAGGTATAAATAATGAGTAAAGAATTAACAAAAGAAAAGGAAATCAATATGAATAACTTAGTTGTAAGGATAGAAAAATCAGGTAATAGATATAATGCCTGGGATAATGATGGTAATAAACATACATCATCTATTTCTATTTCGGCTCGTAAAAGGGCTTTCGAAAACAATATGGCTCTTGAACAAAGAGTTAATAAATCCGGTAAGAACTACTGGTGGGTTGTTCCTATGAGTGTGTTTGAGGCTCAATCAGCTCCTGCTATTGACCTATCTTCAGTAGAGGTTCCAAGTGACCACGCTGAGATATTAAACTTCATTCATGGTTCATACTCTCTCAAACCTAAAGGTTTGGTTATGAAAGAACTTAAGTGGAAATACTTAATTCGTTCTGCTGTTAGAGGCAAGAACATTCTAATGACTGGTCCAGCTGGTTGTGGTAAAACAATGGCTGCTAAATCATTAGTCAATTCTTTAGATAGACCTGACTTCTATTTCAATATGGGTTCTACTCAAGACCCAAGAGCTACCTTGATTGGTAATGTTCACTTTGATAAGAAGAAAGGTACTTACTTTTCAGAATCACTTTTTGTAAAGGCTATTCAAACACCTAACGCTGTGATTCTTCTTGATGAGTTATCAAGAGCTCATCCAGATGCTTGGAATATCTTGATGACGGTTCTTGACCAAGGTCAAAGATACCTAAGGCTTGATGAGGCTAGTGGACAGGAAACTATCCCAGTCGCTGAAGGCGTAACTTTTGTCGCTACTGCTAATATCGGTAACGAGTATACTTCAACCAGAGTAATGGATAAAGCTCTTATGGACAGATTCACTATCGTTGAGATGGATGTTCTGACTGATGAAGAAGAGTTCGGATTACTCTCTTATATGTTTCCGCATGTTGACCCAGACCTTCTAAAGGCTGTTTCTGAAATTGCTCATACTACTCGTATGGAATCTAAATCAGATAATGGTAAAGTTTCTAATGGTGTTTCTACGAGAACTTCAGTTGAGATGGCTGGTTTGGTTTACGATGGTTTCGGATTGGATGAGGCTTCTGAAGTTTCTATCTACCCACAGTTCGCTGATGATGGTGGAGTTGATTCCGAAAGAACTTTCGTTAAGCAGTTAGTTCAGAAATATATGAATGATGGCTCAGATGAAAACTTATTCAATGAAGAATCATCTGACGAAGAAATCTAATATTCATTGACCTCGAATCGAGGTTGGGTGGCTGGTTTTATTCCTTTCTTTCCCAGTCACCCGTAAAAACTTTTAAGAGTAGTGGAGATATAAATGTTCGGTTCGAATCCGAAATACTTAAAAAAGTTTTTATTTTAAAGATTGGAAATGATACTTATTAATGATAAGGAGAAATCTTTGTATATGAAAGAGATTATTAAAAAGGTTTTAGACCGACACACAAATTCACAAGCCAATATGGCATCTGAATCTTTTCGTGATATGTTAGCTGTAGAGATTGAAGTTAATCTTGATAAACATTTAACTGCAGGAATAAAAGAACATTTAGCGAAA
>MDSV01126486.1_pt1 | contig 10440 bp, 13 predicted proteins | sample 810851 | NCBI WGS metagenome assembly MDSV01 (sample SAMN05326640, study PRJNA326480) | marine metagenome | isolation source: seawater | place: Atlantic Ocean: North East | collected 2012
CAGGAGAAATACATAGCGATTGGAGAGATGAAATAATCAAACTTTGCCGAGATGAAGATCTTTCGGTTAATTTTTCCTCACCTAATACAGACCATGAGTCGTCAGATAACTGCGGCGTTGAAATTCTCGGTGGAGAAGACAATAATTATTGGAAAGATAATAAAGGTGCGAGTATTAATTCTATTAGAACAAAAAAAGCTATAAAAGATAGTGATTTAGTTATTGTGAAATTTGGTGAAAAATATAAACAGTGGAATGCTGCGTTTGATGCAGGGTATGCCTCAGCACTAAGTAAATCTATTATTGTTATACATAGCGATGATCATCAACATGCTTTAAAAGAGGTTGATGCATCTGCAGTAGCAGTTGCAAAAGATCAACATCAAGTTGTTAGGATACTAAAATATGTTTTAGAAGGTTCATTATAAAAGTCAATGGATAAAGACTTAACAGAAACTGATATTAGTGCAATTATTGAAATGGCATTGTCTGATGATGTTAGTTTTTCCTCTATCAAGGAACAATATGGACTATCAGAAGATAGCGTCAAAAAGATAATGAAAAAAAGTATCACGCACAACTCTTATAAACATTGGAGAAAAAGAGTTAAACTATTCTCTGATAGAAGAAAACATTATAAATAATCTATGAATGACGAATCACCAAAAATTATTATAAGACAATATGTTCAAAACTATGGAAGCCTTAGCATTATATTTGGATTTATAGGGATCTTTATTTTATCTTTTTTCTTGAGTCCAATTGCTTTTATTTTTGGTATACTGGCATTAACTAATAAGGAATATTTCGCAGGATTTATAGGGATATTATTTTCCATTCTTGGGGTTTTAACATCACCTATCCTAATGGCGCTTATCAATATGCCTACAGTAACTTATATTGGGAATGGAGTTATGCTTTAATGACAGATTGTTTATTTTGTAAAATTCAAAAACCTGGTTATGAAAAGGAGATTGTTTATCAAAATCAATTTTTTTATGCAACTCGTGATAGTTATCCAGTTACTAAATTACATACATTAATTATTCCAAAACGACATTTTGCCTCTTATTTTGATATGAATCAAGATGAACAAGCCTCTGTGTTTGAAATATTGAAACAACAGCAAAATGAAATATTAAATCTAGATCCAACAATTACCGGCTTTAATGTTGGCGCTAATGACGGCAAGGACGCGGGTCAGTCTATTTTTCATCTACATATACATCTATTCCCAAGGAGACCTGGCGATATAGAAAATCCAAGAGGTGGAGTTAGAGGCGTTATACCAGCAAAGCAAAAATATGAAAGAAAAAAAGATTAAGTATTGTTCAAAAAAATGTAAGAAGAGCCTTTGCGTCAAAAAATGCAAATCACGTGAGAAAAGTATCAAAAAGATTTCTAAAAAATAATGTTGAGATTATACTAAAAGAAACACCAATAATATGTCCTTAACAAAGTACCATATGATTATTTTATTATTACCATTACATGTGCTTGCAGATGGTAATTTTGTAGGAAAATCTTTGATATGCTCGACTGACTCTTTCCCAGTAAAGGGTGGTTTTGAATTCATCTCATCTGATAAAGTGATTCGATATAATATATTATTCAGTAAAAAGTATAATGAAGAAATACTTGATGAAAGAATGCACTGTTATTTAGAAATTGGCAAAGAAGTAGCATTTTCAGAATCAATTAATTTACAATGTGATGACTATAATACTTTCTTAGACATACAATCACTTACTTATAAAATGCCTATGGAAGATTTTACCTATGAGGCTAACTGTAGTTTTTATGCTGATAATCTAAAAAACTTTCTTCAACAAAAGTTGTTTGAAAATAGAAAGAAGTAATTATTGTTTTATAGCTACTCTATTAGAATAATCAGTTCTTATTAGACAAGATTCTATGTTGTTCTCTTTCCAATATTCTTTGTAAGCATCTTGAGCTCCTTGATAATGACCATAATCATTCAAACAAATGACACCATGCTTTACGATAATTGGATAAAGATGAGTAAGCTCATGCTTTGTTGATTCATACCAATTAGTATCTAAACGCATAAGAGCAATATTATCAGGGATTATTTTTGGAATTGTTTCTTCAACCTTTCCTTTAACTAAAATAAGTTTATCTTCAGGATATTTAGTACTCAGCAAATTATTTTTAACTAAATCAAGTGGCGCATAGCACCAAGTAAGAAAATTATTTTTGTCCTCAACAAAATTCTTTTTACTCTGGAGAACTTCTTTGACTGGTTTGCCGCTTATAATTTCAATATCTTTAGTCGTCGGCTCATTGTAACCTTCAAATGTATCATACAAATATATCTTTCTATCTATATCTCCATGTAACATTAGGGTTTTTGCTATTAACATACAAGAACCGCCTTGCCAAACACCACATTCAACAATATCTCCGGGAATTTTATTTATTATGATATGTTTCACAAGCTTATAAAGAACGAACATCCTCTCCATTGGCGTGTAAGTAAATCTTTCACACTCTTCATAAATTTTAATAAATTCTTCATTCATATCTTGGTGATATGGAGACTTAATTCTTGAAACTTCTAGATTAAAAAACAGTAACAACTTATGAATTATTTTCTTTAGTAACTTCTTTAACATCATATCAGTATATCTTAAATATTTTTATATATCATATTATAAAGTTCATCATGAGGTATGGTTTATTTGGTTGAATATTTTTTAAGTAGAATACTCATATAGGAAAGAATAATAGCTACGATTACATCCTCAAGAGGTGATGCCTGTGGAACACCATAATTCCAGATAACTACACCTATGAGCCAATAAATATATATCATCATAATTTATCATTCATTAAATCAGTGAAGATTTTCATCAAATCATTCCTGTTTAACTTAATGGGATTATTGTTAAGCCTATCAAGATTTACATTATCAACTATTTTATTTATATCACTTTGAGTATTTATACCAATTTTAAATAAATCTATTTCAAGCCCAATATGGATCAGGATGTCTCTAAACTTTATCTTACATTCAGTCCCATCTTTAACATTAAATAATGAAAATATATCATTCATTATTGATTCAAGGAAGTCACTGCCACGCGGATCATTGATAGTATAATCCTTTAGATTAGAATTAATAACAAAGAAACTCCCTAGTGTTAATGCAACAGCATGGCCATGAGAAACTCCATAGAATGTAGTGAGTGGATAGGACAATGAATGTGCTGCAGTTGTATAACTTATATTAATTGCTTTTCCAGATAAGAAAGCTGCTTCTGACATCTTTGCTTTTGCATTTACATCTCCATTATAAGCATTAATTACATTTTCCAATATAAGTTTAATTGAGCTATATGCAAAACTCCTACTTTCCTCGGTTGATTTGACCGACCAAAATGATTCAACAGACTGGCAAAGCGCATCCATTGCAGTCGTTGCAACTACATGTTTGGGGAGATTTTCTGTCAGCGATGGGTCTACAATAGCATAATCTGGTATTAATAAATCACTAGCTACAGAATACTTCGTCCCGTCTATAAACAGAACCGCAAAATGTGTCGCTTCACTGCCAGTTCCTGATGTAGTGGGAATAACTATTGATGGGAGACCAGGGTTACAAATATCGAGAGTCCCATCAAGGATATTTTTTTTAGAAAAACTACTTTGGAATGACAAAACATTTATTTGTTTTGCTATATCAATAACACTTCCGCCTCCAATTGATATAATGAAATCTGGATTTTCATCATTTATTCTTTCAATACCTTTAATTACATCTTCAATTTTTGGGTTTGTGGTAAATTCATTAAAACGAATTACTTCATAATCTTTTAGGTATGGCATTAATTTTTGATTTGCACCAGAATCATCAAAAGATTTTTTGCCCGTTATGAGCATAATTTTTTTAGGTTTATGTTTAGCTAGTATTTGTGCAATATTATCTAAACTATTATGACCAAGATAAGTTTTTTGCGTCATTACTCAATAAATTCCATAATTGAAACTTTATTATCAATTGGTGTAGTTGTAGGGCGCCCAAGATTATCACGAAATCCTTTTTTAACTTTAATTTCAAGAAACGAAGTTCCTTTAAAACTTTTCATTTTATTTATACATGATTCTATATCCTTAACTGTATTAGCTTCCATTACTAAATCATAGCCGCATGCCTTAACAATGTCTTGTATGTTGATATTATAACCTACAGTAGGTTGACCTCCGACAGAATCATGAGATCCATTATTGAATAATATGTGCTTAAAGTTTTCACACTTCATGCTTGCTGAAATTGCCAAAGAACCCATATGCATTAATAATGCACCATCACCATCTAAGCAGAATACATTTTTATCTTTCTTTTGAATCGCAATCCCTAAAGCTATTTGGCTAGCATGTCCCATACCACCAACTGTATAAAAGTCCTGGTGATGTTCTTTTGTTGTTTCAGTTCTGAATTCAAATAGTTCACGTGACGCAACCCCAGTGGTTGATACAATAATATCTTTTTTTTCAAGCATCCCAATAATCTTTTTAATCGCATCTTCTCTGAATAAAGGAAAATCTCCATTAATATCATTCCGTAATTTATATTTTTCAAAACTACCTTTTTTTACAACTAATGCACATGGCGCATTGGTTTCATTAATATTACGGATAATTTTTTGTATCTTTTCAGCCCCATCTTCATTATTGTCATCTGGAGAAATAACTTGATAAGGTATTTCCATCGTTTCTAATAGATCTAGAGTTATTCTTCCCTGCTTTTTATGTTGAGGCTCATCCTTGACGCCAGGCTCTCCCCTCCAGCCAATTAGTAGCAATATTGGAATAGAATATACTTCTTTGTCAGCTAGTGATAACAGAGGGTTTATTATATTGCCAAGTCCAGAGTTCTGCATATATATTAGAGGAATTTTTTTTGATGCTAAGTGGTAACCAATACCTAGTGAGAGAGCATTTCCCTCGTTTGCGGCAATGATATGTTTTGTTTGTTCTGCATTATCAGATATATATGCACATATGTCCTTCAAAAGAGAATCAGGAACGCCTGCAAAGAAGCCAATGTCTTGACTTACTAAACTTGTGAAAAATGCCTTGGGGTTAATCATTTAGGGCCTAGATTAATTCAATTATCTCTTTGATAGAGCTAATTTTCTTTTCAACCTCAAAAGACCTTCCGTTTTTGAGTATATTTTTAGCTACGTTTACCATTGCAGGGTGGGCAGCTCTTATAAGATGGTTTGCATATATTACAACCTTAAATCCATTTTTAATTAACTCAGCTTCAGTTGTGCTGGAGTATGTTGAGGGTACAGCTACCATAGGTTTATAATATTTGCTTTTGATAAACTTTTTAGCAAATGAAAAAATTTGATGAGGTTTGGATTCTTTACTATGAATTAAAATAAGATCTGCCCCAGCTTTAGAATAAGCTTCTGCTCTTTTCAATGCATCATTAAGTCCATTTCCTACTATGAAACTTTCTATTCTTGCGCCTACCAAAAAGTCTTTAGAAACAGCAGCTTTTTTTGCCGCTTTGATTTTACTACAAAATGTCGATACTCTATCAAGTTTCACGCCACCCTGATCTTTAAATAATGAGTTCTTCTTTAAACCAACTTTGTCTTCTATCATAAGTCCTGAAACACCATATCTTTCAAGAGTTTTAACTGTATATGGTATATGTTCAATTCTCCCTCCATTGTCTGCATCAAATAGCACTGGTTTTTTAGTTACATCAAGAATATCACTTAACCCAAGAAACCTAGAAGAAAAATCTACAGACTGATTGTCTGGTTTCCCTCTTGATGTAGAGTCAGTTAAACTAGAAGACCACATAGCATCAAACTCTTTTACAATATTGGATTTTTCGTAAGATGTCTCTTCGACAATTAAACCGGTGAGCGCATTATGGGATTCCAATAATCTCACGATATTTTTAGAATCTATTAATCTTTTTAACAACGAAACTCTAGAAGCTGGGGTATAATGTTGTCTTAGTCTATCTTTTATTATTGTTGATGAAATATTACTAGTATAGGGAATTTCTATTAATTTGCCCCCATAGGACTTCAGGGTTTTTATAACTTTTAACCTTATTTTTTTTTGGATTCCAGTTTTCCAATCATCACCATGTATAAAAAAGTCAGGCTTTAGCTGTTTAAGCGTATTTGTATAATCCCATTCATCTTGTTCGATTACTTTGTAGACATTTTTTAAATTATTAACAATTTCAAATCTCTCGTCATATGAAATTAAAGGCAAACTCTTATACTCTACAATTGCTTTGTCGGATAGAAGCCCTATTACAATATCTCCATATTTCTTAGCCTTTTTCAGAAGGTTTAAATGACCCGTATGGAGTATATCTACAGCAAGTGGAACATAAATAATTTTTTTCTTCATAATAAAAACCAACCTATACTATTACAAATTATCAGTTTCAACACAAATATTTTAAGGATTATCTTTTGTTGATCTATGACTTTTTGCCGATATATTCATATATTTTTTACAATAATAAAGATGATAGCTAATTAATAATATGGCACTAATAAGATTAACAATAAAATTCACGATTAAAAATTCAATATTTACGATACCAAGTAATATAGATATATAATGAAGAGTATCAAGGAAAACTATGGTAGAAAAAGATATTTCATTCTTTATGGTGGGTGCAACATCAATATTATGCTCTTGTTTAATCCATCTTGCAAAAGACGAGTACCTGTCATAAATTAAGTGTTGAATTGGATAAGAAAATATACTGAAAACACAAAAGGTAATAATATAAATTTTATCTATATCTATGTTGCCAATACTATAGGGGCTAGCAAGTTCATTGACTAGAATTACTAAGAAGCTAATTTGCAAAGTACCAACGACAATAATTCCAAAAAGACCATCAATGAATCTCCCAAAGAAAGATGTTTTATCTAATAGTCTTGCTATGTTGCCATCACAATAATCAATAACCATAGATATAAAAAATAAAGTGATACCTATGCTTAGAGCTGACTCTCCATAAATTATAATGACTATTGCTCCAGCTAAACCCATGACTAATGAAAGAATTGAAATCATATTTGGGGAAAGTCTTAAATAATAAAATAATGGTGTTACAAAAAAAGAAATATTCCTAAATATGTTATCGAATGAAAAAAAGTTCACTGTTTCATACTTACTTATATCTTTTATTTTATTGAATAAAGTTATTAAATTCATCAAAATCTATTTCCAGATAGGGTTTCTTAATTCCCATTTCCCATCCACATACTTCCATATATGAGGTGACCTAAAATTATCACAGAGTTTCATAAAGTAGTCATGATCCATTAATGGTTTTTCAAAACATTTAGATGCTTGGGGGAATTCTTTTGGATTAATTGATAAATATTTATATATTTCTTCAGAGAATCTATCTGGGAATTCATGATCGAATTTTTTTATTAATAGCACACCTTCTTCTCTCGTAATATCTTTTGACCTGACTTCTTGTGAAGCATCATATGTAGATCTTCCTAGTCCAAACTTGACACCTGACGTATAGTAATGAAAATCATCAATTTTGTCATCTAAGCTATTATACTTACTGTATGTTCCCTGTGTACGTTCAGGTGCTGCTTTGAAATCACTATTTTCTACTGCGTAGTAATAGCATGATTGGGGGTGCCATTTTAAGTAGTAGCCAAGATATCTAAAGTCAATTTTAGTATCTTCTATGCTTTGTAAATTTTCTGGAACATAGATGGATAAATCATTATCTGATAGTCCAAAATCTTCTTTTAATGATTTATATGAGGTACCACCTAAATATATGCTGTCTCTTTCTTCAACAGTTGAATATGTCCAATCTCTTTTAGAAGACATTGATTCACTGATTGGATTACCATATTCTGATTCAGATTCTCCAAAAAAGATTAGTGGTATATTAAATTTCATAGCCATTTTAGGAGCAAATGACTTTTGACCTATAATAAAAGGTTGGAAAGGATGTAAAAGTCTATCCACAGCTAATCTTGTAAGCAGTCTGTGAACTTTACCATTTGGAGTCATTAAATAATTGTCGAGACCAGAGTGTATCCATGATTGAAAGTTTTTCCAACCCCAGTCTGTATACATATTTGGAGCCCATGTTACCGACAATGGATGCATGCCATATTTATTCCTTAAAATATGAGATGCATAAAAACTATCTTTGCCACCAGAACCTGGAACTAAACAATCATATGAACCATCATTTTTTCGATGTTTGTCACACAAGTCGCTTAATTCTCTTTCTCTCTTTTCCCAATCTATCTCTCTGCCTTTTTTTTCAGCCAAGACGCATGCATCACAAATACCATCAGCATTAAGATTAATAGTATCTTTTTTTGTCTTACTTGTGTGTTTATGTTCAATGGCAGAATTTGGCCTTTGATTAGATATGACGCACAATTTACAGAATTTTACTTTTCCTGGTAAACCATATTTTGCTACAGTACTTTCGTCTTTTTTAAACTCTTTATAATCAATATCTCCCGGCGCAGGAATAATTATTTTTGATTTATCATTCATTTATTTTATCGTCCATCCGCCATCTACAATAATATTTTGACCTGTTATGTATGACGACATATCACTTGCAAGGAATAACACGGGTCCTCTTAAATCTTTTTCAGAGCCCATTCTATCTAAAAGAGTTCTCTCAGTATACTTTTTTACAAATTTAGCATCTTGTTTTCTTAAAATTCCACCCGGAGATATAGTGTTTACTCTTATTTTCGGAGCTAAAGTCGATGACAGCCATTTAGTCATATAATTTAGTCCCGCTTTTGATATTGAATAAGCGGCAGGATTATTAATGCTCGTGCCTTTATATAAATCTTTGTCTGGAGCATGATCACCATATATAGATGAAATATTAATTATCGATGCATTCTTTGACTTGAGCATTAAAGTGTGTAATTTCTGTATTAGAAAAAAAACAGATGTTAGGTTTGTATCCATGCATTTGTTCCATGCTTCTATAGATTGATTTTTAAAGTCAGTATTCCAGCCTTTTGTTTCATTCGTGCCAACCATTCCAAGAGCATTGACTATTATATCTACGCGTCCATGTTTATTTTTAATCGACCTGAATAAGTCTTCTCTGCTAGTTTTTTCTGTTAAATCCATCGAATAAGATGATATTTTATTCTTAAACTTTTTTATTAATTTTTTATGTACTGTTGCGAGTTTTTTTCCATCCAGGTCTATTAATATGACGGTTGCACCAAACTCTCTTAACTCAGAACTTATTTCGCTTCCTATATGTCCCGAAGCACCTGTGATTAGTGCCACTCTATTATTTAAATTATACTTTTTTATCATTCTTATCACTTACTTGTAAAAATTCTGCAATTTTAAAATCAATTTCATCATCAATATCAATGCTTGATTCTTTAGATATCTCATAGCCACCTATTCTACCATCAAATATATTATTATTGTCTAATATATATTCTGGAGAAGTAATATAACCAATGGTTGTAATATCAAAACATTTAGGCGAGTCTTGCCTTCTAGTAACATTTTCTTGTGTGTTAATAATTTTTTCCAAAGATCCATCATCTTTTGTTCTTACCATATTAAAATATGGAGATCTACTTGAAGGCGTAACTCCCAATACCAAGTCAAAATCATTCAATTCATAGTATTTGAGCATCTGAATTATATCTCCTTTCATTCTAAGCGGCGATGTACAAGGTAGACTTATGAATGTATTAAATCCCTGATTATTAAGTTTATTGTATTCAAGAACCGCATGTTTCCAACAATCCCATTCAGGCGTGGTATCTTGAGCAAGTTCTTTTGGCCTTAAGGAAGGAACTTTAGCGCCAAATTTAATAGAAATATCAGCAATTTCCTGATCATCTGTAGATACTATAACTTCATCGATCTCATTAATTTCCAAGGCGAGCTTGATTGAATATGCAATAAGCGGCAAACCATTTAGAGGCTTAATATTTTTCCTAATGAGTTTCTTTGAGCCACCTCTGGCAAAAATGAAGCCGATTGTTTTATTCATAGAGTAATAACCTTTTTTTGAATTGAAGACTTTCGCATAGCAGCAATGATCTTTACAACACTTAGAGCAGAATTTATAGGTGAAATATTATTTTTATTAGTTTTAATTAACCTGCTAAGATAAATTAATTCAGTTTTATATGATTCTACTATACCAGTTTTAAATTTATATCTCTTTTTACTAGATAGGTTTTTTTTGACTTCTAATGTGTTATTCAATAAATCTAATTGAAGCTTACCCTTTTTGCAATAGACATCAATGTACCTTGTTTCATTATTTGATAACATATTTTGATAAAGGCTAATATGATATTTATTATTCTTAAATGAAAAAATACTAGTAGCAGAATCCTCAACATCAATTGTTGTATTTGTATTATTAAC
>MDSV01234857.1_pt1 | contig 10440 bp, 8 predicted proteins | sample 810851 | NCBI WGS metagenome assembly MDSV01 (sample SAMN05326640, study PRJNA326480) | marine metagenome | isolation source: seawater | place: Atlantic Ocean: North East | collected 2012
ATCATCACCATGGACGAAGACATCATCATCGGCGCACCAGGCCAAAACGTAAACGGCAACACCAACGCCGGATCAATCTACTACCTCAACAGATAATCAGAGCGATCTCAAGAATCGGTAAGTTCCTTTTCAATTCCCGCCAGCTTAATGAGAAATTCCTCTGCTTTCTTTAATTTAATATCCTCAAAGCCTCTGACGTCATTTGGTAAAACGGCTAGAGTATGAACTTTTGAGTAATTATCGTCACTGAGGGTTTCCATTGAGGTATCTACTGCATTGATGTACCTATCGCGCATTTGACGTTCAATTTTTCTTAATTTTGCGTAACCAAATGGATCCATTTTTGTTCCACGTAGAAGCTTCCCCTTACGAAGTAACTTCATGGCGGGAGCTGCGATATTGTAAGGGATCTTTAATTTCTTTTTTAAGCCCATAGCCCGTAAAAATGGTGGGTGAAGATACCAAGTGGCTCTTTTAGCGCCTCTGCTCTGTGGAAGGTTATTAAGTTGGCCTTCTATCTCAGCCGAAAGAAATAACCGAGCGACCTCATATTCATCTTTATACGCAATCAATTTATGGGCGTTTCGGGCAACAGCGATTACCAAAGACTGCCTATCATCGTTACTGCTTAGCCTAGTTGATGAACGATTCACTCTTTCCAGGAGACTTATGAACTCTTGGACAGTACGGTTATCCTGAAATAATAAAACATCATTAGCCAGAAAACTGATTAAGTGGGCATCTTCATTTGACAATCCCAGTGAATGAATTCGGTTAACTGCATCATCATTCAGGTGCAGTTGGGGTTGTGAATCTGTCACCCGTCTTTGATTCTGAATAACACGCTCAACATAATCGCTGTCAAAAACCCATGCCCGACCCCAATGAAATGCATCAAGATTGCCTTCAACATTGACATTATTTAACTTTATTGCTTGTTCAAAAGATTGCGGACTGACTGGAAGTGCGCCAAATTGAACTGCGACACCTAGGAGAAAAATATTTGATGAAGTGACCGATCCTAGCAAGTCTTTGCATCGTGCACCTGCGTCGACAAGATAACTTGATTCTCCTTTAATACATTTCGAAAGGCGGTCAAGGAGCGTGTCAGCGGCAGGAAGGGTCCGCAAGGGGTTTCCTATCATTTCGCCAGTAGGGGTTTCCGTCTCCGAAGCAATCAAAATAGTTTTCCCCGACATAGCAACATCTAAAGTTTTATCGCTTGCGGCTACGAGTAAATCAAACCCGATAATAACATCCGCGCTTTGATGCATCAGTAAGTTTGAGGGTTGAGGGATATCTCGCGTCAAGCGTAAATCACTTACAACTGGGCCGGCTTTTTGGGAGAGCCCTGTTTGGTCTAACCCCCGTACCTCATAACCATCAAGCATTGATGCAGTGGCTAAGATTTGAGCTGCAGTCACTACTCCAGTCCCTCCTATACCCGCAATACGAAGATCTAGTTTGTCAGTAGAGACTTTAACTTTAGGCTCGGGAAGTTCTATACCTTCTCCCCTTTCTGAGAGGGCTCTACTAGGCATTTCGGGATCAATCTCCACAGTCATAAAGCTTGGGCAGTCACCTTTGACGCAAGAAGCATCAAAGTTGCAGGAGTCTTGGTCAATATGCGCTTTTGGTCCCAGTATCGTTTCTTGATTTTGGACGGATAAACAATTCGAAACCTCTCCACAGTCACCGCATGCTTCACAAATACGATGATTAATCAAAACGCGAAAATCCGGTTTAGCTTCAATATTGCGTTTCCGCATGCGCCGCGATTGAGCTGCACATGCTTGGTCATGTATGAGAACAGTTACGCCATCCACTCCGGCAAGAACTTCCTGAGCTTCCACAACGCGAGATCGATCCCACACACGAACATTTTTAGGCAGTTTAAGCCTTCGATATTTTCGAACATCCTCAGTTGTGATGATGATTTCTTTAACTCCTTGCGCAACCATGATCCTAGTTATTTCATCTACCGACAACCCGCCCTTTGGGTCCTGCCCTCCAGTCATCGCTATTGTCCCGTTATATAGTAATTTAAAAGTGATGTTGCTGTTTGCTGAAATTGCTGATGGAATAGCTAACTGCCCCGAGTGGAAATACGTTCCATCACCAATGTTTTGTATGAAGTGCTTTCGCTCAACAAACGGCTCCATTCCTACCCATTGCATACCCTCATTGCCCATAGCTGTAACACCAGCAATGTTTCCTACTTGATCTTCATCCATCAAAAGGACCATTGTATGGCAGCCTATTCCAGCTCCTATTAAAGAGTCTTCAGGGACCTTTGTACTGGAATTATGGGGACAACCAGAGCAAAAGTATGGGCTTCTAGTGGCACTTAACGGAATGAGTTCTCGTTGATTACTCTGTGGCCTTGGAGTTACTAACCTATCAGCGATTCGAAGCGATAGTCGGTTAAAGATACCGTGCACCATCGTATTCGCATCTAGAATTCCATGGCTAGGCATGAGTGGGCTTCCATCTGGGTAAGACTTCCCTAGCACTCTTGGCTGGTTTGCGCTTCCATAGAGTGCATCTTTGACCAACCACTCCGCTGTAGGGTTCTTTTCTTCGATAACAACGATTTCCTCAAGGCCTCTAGCAAAGTTTCGGATATTGTCAGGGTCAAAAGGTATTGGTAATTGCAAGTGCAGTAATCGAATCCCCGCCTTCTCTATATCTTTTAGCGTGCGTAACCCGATCGCGTCTAAAGCATGGCGAAGCTCATGGTACGTAAACCCACTTGCTATCAAACCAATCCAAGCATCCGGTGGATCAACTATTGTCGGATTGAGGTTATTGGCGACTGTGTATCTGCGAACCAATTCAGATCTAACTACTCTTAAATCCCTTTCTATCGCTAGGTTATTTGGTGGCAACAATTTAGCATCCGGTCTGTGCTGGTATTCAACTCCTTCAATTAGCAAGTCGGGAATTATTGGTTCTATGACAGTAGAGGCAAGGTCAATAGTTCCACTTCCGTCTGCTACTGCATCAACCACTTTTAACGCTGTCCAAGCACCAGTTATTCGGCTCAAGGCTATCGCATGCATCCCAAGTGTCATTATTTCTTTCACATCACCCGGGTAGAGAATCGGCATGTGGAGATCAACCAATGTTGCATCAGAACTTGAAGGGAGCGTTGAACTTTTCGCAGCTGGATCGTCACCAACTACTGCGACTGCCCCGCCGTATCGAGAAGTCCCAGCAAATACTGCGTGTCGGAGTGCATCACCTGCCCTATCCAAGCCAGGTGCTTTCCCGTACCAAAAACCTACAACTCCATCAAAATAAAAGTCAGGCTGTTCAGCTGCCAACTGGCTGCCCATAATTGCCGTTGCCCCATGCTCCTCGTTAAGAACTGGGCGATGAATAATAGGTAAGTCCGGCGCAAGCCTAGCCGCATTGTCAATCTCAAAATTTAAACCTGCGAGTGGCGAACCAGGGTACCCTGCTAACAAAGAAGCCGTCTTCAGGTCCTGTTTTCTATCAGCTCGAAGTTGTTGAATGGGAAGCCTAGCTATGGCTTGGACTCCAGTGAGAAAAACCTTCCCACTATCTTTAACGTAGCGGTCATTGATGCTATAACTTTCGCTTTCCGCTATCGACATATTCCCCACCAGTGACTGTGTTTAATTAAGTCTTTCATATTCTTTAGCCAAAAGATGCAAACTTTCATTAAATATGACGAATCAAGCGCCCTCGACAGGAATCGAACCTGTGACCTACCGCTTAGGAGGCGGTTGCTCTATCCTACTGAGCTACGAGGGCAATGTGCTGAGGATACTAGGCAATCTCGTTACTCCCTTCGTATCAGTTAACATACGGTTCCTAATCAAACGATTAGAAAGCGAGTACATCACTGATTTATTATCTATGATTTTATGAATGCGCATCTATGACACAATGAGGAACCAGATACTGGAACTTGAACTCAGAGAACCTGGAAAAGTTTCAATCTACGCCTGTGGACCTACTGTCTACGATGTCCCGCACTTGGGTCATGCTCGAACAGCTCTTACATATGACACTTTGAAAAGGTATCTGGAGTGGGATGGTTATGATGTTGTGCTGGTAAGCAACATCACTGACATCGATGACAAGATTATAAATAGAGCCTCCGACGAAGGGGTCACCGAAAGTCAACTGTCAGAAACCTATACGCAAATATATATAGAGCAGTTACAAACGTTTGGTGTTAAAGACCCTGAAGCCAGGCCGCAGGCGACTCAGTACATCCCTCAAATGATCAAAATCATTTCCAAATTAATGGAACTCGAGGCTGCATATGAAATTGCAGGAAGTGGCGTCTACTTTGATGTTAGTAAATTTGAGGGGTATGGAGCTTTAGTCCACCGCACAGCAGAAGATTTACGAGATAGCGCAAAAGCAAGAATAGCTTCTGATGATGAGAAAGCAGACCCTCTTGATTTCGCTTTATGGAAATCAGCGAAACCTGGCGAACCTACTTGGAAAAGCCCATGGGGACCTGGTCGACCTGGTTGGCACATTGAGTGTGTGGCGATGTCTCTTGATCTACTGGGAGAAGACTTTGACATCCATGGTGGTGGCTCAGATTTAACATTTCCCCATCATGAAAATGAACGAGTTGAGTGCAACGCGGCAGGATTTTCGTTTGCGAGGCATTGGATGCACAGTGGCATGCTAAACGTTAGCGGTGAGAAAATGTCCAAATCTCTTGGCAATTTCCAGACTTTAGGGGACGCCATGGACCGCTATGGGGCCCGCCCCCTCCGGCTCGCCATGCTCCAGGCCCATTACAGGTCGCTAATGGAACTTTCTGACGAAACGATGGCTGGAGCATCAGGAGGAATTGAAAGAATAGATGCATTTTTCCGAAGAATGAACGCTGCGCAGATGACATGTGGAACCCCTTATGAAGAAGCTAAAAAAAGATTCGCTGCAGCTATGAGTAACGACCTAGGAACTCCTGATGCATTAGCTGTCGTCTTTGATTTAATCACTGCAGGAAACGCTTCACTCGACTCGCAAGACTTCGATGCCGCTCGGTGCTTCTTGGCTACAGTCACCGAATTGTTAGAAGTTCTAGGACTGAGCCAAGTTGAAAAAGAAGATGATGATGACATAGAAGCACTCATACAACAACGCGAAACTGCCAGGAAAGAAAAGGACTTCGAAGAAGCCGACAGAATCCGAGATCAATTACACTCACAAGGCATTGAAATAGAAGACACTCCGACAGGGGCCCTTTGGAGATACCGTTAAACAACTGATGATCGACGGACTATTTCATAGCTAGCGATAGCTGCAGATGCAGCTACATTAAGCGACTCGATGTTGTTGGCGAGAGGAATCGAGATGACCTTTGAGAGTTTCCGAATCGTTTCTTTATTCAATCCCGATGTTTCGTTTCCAAACACAAGTGCCATTCGCTCAGGCAATTCAATTTCATAGATACTTTCACCTGAGGTTTCTAGACCGAGAATTTGAAAGCGGTTTTCAATCAATTGATCAATTGCATTATCAGTAGTATCTACTCTCAATATTGGAGCTTTAAAAACCGTTCCTGCTGAGGCCTTGATTGCGACGGGATTGATATTTGCTGTTCCTTTGTCAGGAACAACTATTCCATCTAAACCTGCTGCTGTAACAGTTCGGATAATCATTCCTACATTTGCTGGGTTGTGCACACCATCTAATACAACCACATATGTTTGGTATTTTCTGCCATTTCTTTGTGAGAGAAAATGCGGCAATGACTGCATTCTTTGGGCTTTCAAATCTGCGGCAATACCTTGGTGCTGGCCACTCTTGCTGAGGGCTGAAATTCTATTCTCCGTCGTTATTTCTACTTTGATACCTTTTGTATTAGCTAGTGATTTTATCTCCTGAATAATTTCACCAGTGGCCTTTTGCGATAAGTGAATACAAACGATCTCTTGCCCTTCTAGCAAAGCCTCATGCACAGGCTTTCTACCATGCAATACGAGATATTTATATGGATTAGACACACGACCATCTTCTCACAATAAATACTCTAGACCTGTTATCAATATTCTCCTGATGTGTTCATTGAAGCTAAAAATCGTGTAATGTTCAGTTGATAACTAGAGGTGCCAATGCCAAAAGATGATACTCTTCCCCACAATTTACGTAAGAAAGAAATTGTGAAAGCTGCTATTAATCTCCGAGGCGTTCCCGAAGGAACGATGGGAAGGGTCATATTATCAAGTGGCTTGGACTGGGTTCGTTACTGGGTGGCTTTTGACAATGGTGTTGAGATTGGAAGCCTTCATCGAGATAAATTAGTTCGGGAGGCCGAGTGGGATGCCTACCTTGTGAAGCGTGACCGCAGTCAGGAGATCGCTGAAAGTAGCACTGAAGCTCTAGATGCTTCACCAGAACCTGACGCTCAGAGTTCAGGGTCAGGAGGAGTTGAAGTAAATGGTGTCCTCGTTCCTCAACTTCTTCTTGACAGGTCTAAAGCGGCTTTGGAACGTTTTGGAGTCACTCGGTAATCAGCGAAGCGGGTGCGTACCCAACAGATCTACCGTGAAGATTAAAGTTTCATTAGGCGCGATTAGTCCTTCCCCGGCACCATTCTCCCCATAAGCAAGGTCAGGAGGTATTACAACTGTTCTTCGGCCTCCCACTTGCATTCCCAGCAAACCTTGATCTAACCCTTCGATAACATTACCTGCACCTGAAATGTACCCGATAAATTCTGAACGGCCGCGATCCCAAGAGGAGTCAAACTGTTCTCCAGAGGATGCAGAGATACCAACATAATGGATATAGACCACATTCCCAGATTGCACAATGGCTCCAGAGCCCTCAGAGAGGTCATTAATCTGTAGTTCTATAGTTGACTCGAAGCTCAGTTCTTCAGTGGGTTTATCCAGATCTGCAGGAACCGAAGCTAGCAGGTCAACAACGAATACGAGTGTTTCGTTTGGGCCTATTGACCCTGAGCCGGATCCATTCTCTCCGTATGCCAAGTCTGGTGGGATTGTAAGGGACCTTCGCCCTCCTACCGCCATGCCAACTATTCCTTGATCCCATCCCTGGATTACTCGTCCAGCTCCAAGTTCGAATGGGAACGGAGAGCCTCTATCCCACGAAGCGTCAAATTGAAGACCAGTTGAATATGAAACACCTACATAATCCATTACGAGAAAATCGCCCGCATTCACGGGAGATCCACTCCCGACTACTAAGTCTTCTATTAACAACTCGGTTGGTGGAAATGATGGAGGGATAGTCACTAAAGGTTTACCTGTGAGGTCAGAGTTATCAACATCTCCTGCAGGTGTAGGGGTAGGAACAATTTCAATAGGAGTTGGAGCATCAGTTGAAGAGTTAGTAGAAACTGATTCCCCGCCGTTATTCCCGCAACCAATCAGCAAAACGCTAGCTATAGCTACGGATAACATTTTTAAGATAATGACAGGCATATAATTTATTCTTTCTTGATTACGCCTATCCGATGCTAGTCCCTAACATGACTATTGCGTATTTTATATTGGGAGTTTGAGTACTTTGGGAGCACTGTCGTGAAATCTAGCCTCGTTCTTATGGCCGCTGGAATGGGAAGCCGGTTTGGAGGAACAAAACAACTTGCGCAAGTTGGGGAAAATGGTGAGACCCTTCTTGATTTCACTATTCAAGATGCCCTAAGCGTTGGAATAACTGATGTCGTCATTATCGTCAGAAGCGAAATAGCTAATGATATGAAATCTCATGTGAAGCGGCTACACCCGGAAGGAATTGACTTCAGATTTGTTCTGCAAGACCGTTACGGTCCTGCTCGGGTGAAGCCTTGGGGTACTACACACGCCGTGATCTCTGCAACTGAAGCGATAGTCGGACCCTTTATTTTAGCCAACGCTGATGATTATTACGGACCGTCTTCAATTAAGGTTGCTTCTGAGCAGCTAGAGAATCTTGATGAAAAATCCGGTGCTTTAATAACGTTTGAACTTAGCAAAACCCTCTCTTCAAGCGGCCCAGTTACCAGAGGGGTGTGTGATGTGCAGAACGGATTGCTTACTGAAGTGATTGAGACGGAAGGCTTATTTTGTAGTGAGTCGACCGAAGAAATTACATGCGTCGAGGGCAATGTTCTGAAACCGGACACTCCGGTATCAATGAATCTTTGGTGTTTCCACCCATCGATTTTAGTTTCTTTGCAAAGTCTCTGGGAAGAGTTTCTTGATGAGAATAGCCACTCTGAGATCGCTGAGTGTCTTCTTCCAGTATGCATTTCAACCCTTATGGACCTTTATGATTTCCAAGTATCTACTGTCCCAAGCCAGGAAGAGTGGACAGGTTTAACTAACCCTGATGATCTTGAATTGGTTCGCAATAAAATCCATAACCTTCGAAGTTACTAGCTATAACGTAAAGCCGACCTCAGTTCCAGGCCCATTCTCCGGGGCTTGAACAAAGACCTGGCCATCATGCCTCAAAATAATTTCTTCAACTATTGAAAGCCCTATCCCTGAGCCAGGAAGATTCCTTGTATCAACAGATCTGAAGAATCTCTCAAAGAGTTGATCCCTATCATCTTCCTTTACTCCTATTCCGAAGTCTCGGACGCAGACGGTTCCATTTTCGACTGTGATCACGATATCGGTTCCTTCAGGACTAAATTTAATTGCATTATCTACCAAATTAGAGATAACACGCTCAATCGCTGCGCTTTGTAAATCCCGCATGGAATCTCCCGAACTTATAATGTCAATTGTTCTCCCCGACCTTCTAGAAAACTTCTCAGCGACCTCCTGCGTGATTACTAAAAGGTCCTCGGTAACAAAATTTTCGGATCTAAAGCCAGTTGATGTAGCGAGGTTAACGATTTCATCGACCAGAAGACTTAATTCATTTATTTCTGTTTTAAGGTCACGAATAATCAACTCTTTATCTTTTTCGTCAATGGATTTTGCTTTCGCCAAAAGTTCTATATTTGTTCTAACGCTCGTTAGAGGGGTTCGGAGTTCGTGGCTAGCATCCGTAACTAATCTCTTTTGCTGATCGCGCGATATCGAAAGAGCGCGCAGCATTACGTTAAAACTTTCCGCTAAACGTCGCACTTCCTTGTCTCCATCTTTTGAGTCAATGAAAGCAGTGAGTTCTTGCGTGCGAGCTACATGTTCAGCAGTTTTGGATAATCTCTTGATAGGTTTCGCAAGTTGAGAAGCCAATAACCATGCCAACAGGATAGCCAAAGCTATGCCGATAAGTCCCAGTAGTAGAAATGTGCGTACCATGCCGGAGACTGCATCGTTAACTTCTGACAAATCACGGCCTATTTGAAGTAGACCACCCTTGGGTAATGGTTTAGATAGGATTCGGTAATCAACATCTCCAACAGTTGATTTACGTATTCGGATAACTTCAATCAGACTTTCATCTTTCTGCGCAGCAATCTTGATTTCTGCATCTTCTAAGGGAAGCGAAATTGGGAATGCAAAGATAATTTGGCCTTTGGGGTCCACTATTTGAGTAACAGCATCTGGTTCTGCAAGAAATTCTGATAAACCTAATCTCCTTTCATCTCTTTCCACGAATGATCTAGCTTCCGCATTGGACTGAAGGTCCTCTATGCTTTTTGCCCTGTCAACCAGAAAGTCATCCACACCGTCAACAAGCTCGCTCTCAGCCGACGTCACTGCAAAAATACCTGCAACTGTTACTACTGACGTAATGACTGCCATCAACACAATCGTGAGACGAAGTTGGAGAGTCATGATTCTCTCAAACAGTATCCAACGCCACGAATGGTATGGATCAATCTTGTATCGGGGTTATTATCAACTTTCCTTCGTAAATAACCGATATAAACATCAAGTGATTTCGAGTTTGTCTCAAAGTCATACTCCCAAATAGCCTCATAAATGCGCTCCCTTGTTAAGACCAGGTCCGCATTTCTCATCAGAAGTTCCAAAAGGTCATATTCTGTTTTCGTCAAGTCAACTTCTTTACCCTCACGAAAGACTTTTCTTGATCCATATTCGAGAGTGAGGTTCCCTACTGAACGTGTTGGGACTTTATCGTCTTCAAAACGCCTAAGAAGGGCCCGTATTCGAGCGAGAAGTTCATCAAGCGAAAAGGGTTTCACAAGATAGTCATCTGCGCCAGCATCTAATCCTGCGACACGGTCTGAGACTTCGTGCTTTGCTGTAAGAATAAGTACTGGTGTCTTGTCCCCATTGCGCCTTAATGCTCGACAAACCGAGAGCCCATCAACGACTGGCATCATAACATCTAAAATAAATAGATCCGGTGGTGATATTTGAGATTCTTCTAAGGCTTGCGATCCGTTGTTAACAGATATTACGGAGTAGCCTTCGTAGCGTAAAGCTCTGTCAAGTGAGTCGCGAACAGCTTGGTCGTCTTCTGCGATAATTATTTTTTTACTTTGAGTTTCTGTCATAGCCCTCAATCAAC
>MDSV01235118.1_pt1 | contig 10440 bp, 11 predicted proteins | sample 810851 | NCBI WGS metagenome assembly MDSV01 (sample SAMN05326640, study PRJNA326480) | marine metagenome | isolation source: seawater | place: Atlantic Ocean: North East | collected 2012
CAGTGCCGACAAAATGATGGGAACTTCGACGGGTCGAGCAGCCGCCATATCTGGATGGTGGATCATCTGACAAGGGCTGCCATCAATTTCCACGACCTCGCCCGCTAGCAGTGACTTGAGTTGTTGCACGTATCGAGACATTTGAGCCCACGGAACCGCCTTTTGTCCGAGGACGCGACGGGCAGTGAACCCTGTTCCCAAGCCGATGGTGAGTCGCCCTGGCCACATGCGTTCCATCGTTAGAATTGCCGATGCCGTAGTCATGACGTGTCGGAGGTTCGGCACAAGCACCGCAGTACCGAGCCCGATGCGGTCGGTGCGTTGCGCAACCAGGCCCATCGTTAACCAGACGTCTTCCCAGATTGCAGCCGAGTCATAGAGCCACAAACGCTCGTAACCGACCCTTTCAGCGAGATCTGCGGCATCGAGAGCCAGAGGCCCCGGTGCAAAACCCAATGAGATCGATGGATCGCTCATTTCGCCCCTCTCAAGTTCCCCACAGAAACCAAATCGTATATTTCTCTGCCAGCAGCCGCCCAAATGTGGCGATCGAGATCATCGCAACTACGAAGAGCAACTATCCCGGAGAGCTCTGTTTCGGTGTTCCGAAAGCCCCTTAGGTAGTCAGACTTACGTCTCAAAACGTAGAGAGTGGCCAGAGATCTTAAGCCTCCGGCCACTATCTAGGTTTCGGCTAGTAGATGACGGTGATCTGAGCTACTGCAATGAGAATCAGAATCACCGCATTAAGCACGCGGTACATAGCGAACGGCGCTTTTTGGGCATCTTGCCCTGCTTTAGTTGACGCAATTTCATCAGGCATCGAGTCGCGCAGACCCATCGCCGTTTGCATCCCAAAGTCGAAGGTCAGCATTCCGTATAGCCCGGTACCGATAACACCCATGGTCAATGGGAACTGGATTGCGTTGACATCGGCAAACGCAATTATTGCCAGCAAAGCTGTACTGGCCAGCATGTAAGTGAAGCCGTTCATCCTGATGGAAGCGGCGTTTGATTCACTCATGCCTACAAATGTTTCTGAATTCATGGAGAGCATCCTTTCCTAGTGATTCTTTCTAGAGCATTGCCTGTGTAGGTCTCGAGGTAAACAACGAACGGGCTTTTCGTATTTATACGTCTGTGGACGTGAAGTCATTGGGGTTGAGGAGAGAGTCAGTCGAAGTTGGTGTTTGCCTGCGTCGTCTGCCTTTGGATGGGTGATCAATTGAAGCATGCCGCGAGTGTTTGCCGGTACATAACTCCCATAGGCCAAACGCCACAGACACCGTTAGTGAAAGGAAAAAGATGCTCATATCTCAATGGTCCACTGGTCGGTGGTTTCTGCGAGTGCTTGCCGACACACCAGAATCCAGAAGCGACTTAGGTCGCGATTGAATTGAGATAGTTGTTCGTGCGTCACAGAAGTTAAAGCGTGAGGTCGGGGAGAAGCCATATCTCACATTCGCACAGGGGTGAGACAACGAACGATGAGCTCACTTTGGATTCCTCTAAACGATTTTTGATTTTGTCGGATGTTCCTATGGTGAACGACGTAGGCTTTTCCCGGTGCGTCGACAGATACCTGTCGTACTGTCCACAGTGCGCAAGATCCTCCCAGTTGAAGGGACCCTAAGCGCCCCGGTTGTTGCCGAGCCGACATCTGCTCGAGCGCCACTCGAGGCGGTCTCACCGCGCGCATGGCGAGCATTGTGGGTTGCGTCGCTGGCAACCGTGCTTGTCGGGTTCAACAGCACCGCAACAAATATTGCCCTTGATGACATCCAATCCGGCTTCGTTGGAGCGACGGCAGCCGACGTAGGTTGGGGCGTCGTCGGTTTCTTCATCGGAACAGCCGCATTTTTGCCGCTGGCCGGACGTCTTGCAGACCGAATAGGTCGCAAACGGATCTTCCAGCTGGGATTACTGGTATTCGCTTTATCTGCGGTGTTCTCCGCGACCGCGGGCACGGTAATTACCCTCAACCTCAGCCGAGTTCTGCAAGCGTTCGCAGGAGCGGCAATCTTGCCGTCATCTTTGGCGTTGGTGCTGCCACTATTCCCTGAGTCGAGACGGACCACAGCGGTAGGACTTTGGTCTGCCGCTGGACCACTTGGGGCCGGAGTTGCTCCCGGAGTGGCTGCGCTCATTCTTGCTGGTTCTGGCTGGCGAATCGTGTACCTAGTCAGTGCACCGGTCGCGTTATTGATGTTTTGGGCCGGGCAGTCGCTCTTAAAAGAATTACCGACACCACCCAATCAACAAAAACTTGACGTTGTGGGCGCTGCCGCGGGGACTGTGGCCATCGGCGCGGTCGTGACGGCCATCATGCAGGGTCGGGTATGGGGATACACATCTGCGCTCACATCGGTGGTGGCGGCAGTTGGTGTCCTTTCTTTCGTGCTGTTCGTAGCAAACTCTTTCCGTCACCCAGAACCTCTGTTGAATTTGCACCTGTTGAGACGACGCGGCGTGATGGTCGCCAACACGGTCAATTTCCTTGTGGGCATTACTTCGCAATCAATCTGGATTGTTTGGCCCTTATTCATGAAGAACGTCTGGAATTTTTCGACCCTGCAAGTAGGCATGGGAGTGACTCTGGGACCGATCGCAGCAGGCTTCTCTACCTTGACATTCAGCCGTCTCGCGGACCGGATCGGCTCTATTGGTTTGTGTCGTCTCGGAACGGCTTTACAGGCGGTTGCGGTGTTTTGGAATTTCACCCAGCTCAGCGCCGATATCAACTTTTGGTCGGATTTCGCACCGGGGATCATGCTCTACGGGCTTGGATGGGGAATGAGTATTCCGTTGCTCAACGGGGTTGCTCTCGAGTGGGTCGAAGAAAAGTATTACGGCGAAACCAACGGACTTTTCAGCACTGTGCGCTACGTCGCTGCTGCGATTGGTACAGCTGCGGTATTTGCGTTGCTGACTGTGAATTCAGGTGTAGAAGCGTTGCCGTACTATGACCGGATTTTTGGATTCTTCTTGGTCGCTTCCGCGTCGGGAGCGTTAGCTATGTGGATCAAGATAGGAAAGTCACCTAAGCGGAGCGAGATGTTGAGTTGACGTATTTATTCGCAATCTGAACCTGGGTGAAGCACATTGGGGTAATGGCAGTAGCAACAATCCTCTCAATGTTTGCCTGGATGGCATTGTTGGTGAATGCGATAACGCTGTTTTTGGTTATTTTGCTCGTCCGGAGGAAGGTCACTAGATCTGCGATACCCAGCAGCTTTAGTGTGTCAGCCAGTCAATTAGCGGTCGTCATAACTGTCGCTGCGAGTCTGGGATCGCTGTACTTGTCAGAAGTAGGCGATTTGACTCCGTGCAGGTGGTGTTGGATCCAACGAACAGCGATGTACCCCTTGGCGTTTGTGCTGCTTGTCGGCTGGTTCACCGGTGACCGTCTCGTACGACGTTATGCGGTGCCGATGGCGGTCCTCGGGTTAGCGGCTTCGATATGGCATTACCTGCTGCAGCAGGTTCCCTTTTTGTCCGATGCGGAATCGTGCAGTCTGACGACACCTTGCTCTGTTACTTATATCGAAAAGTTTGGTTTCATTTCGATCCCATGGATGGCAGGCTCGGTGTTCTTGCTGACAGTCATATTGCTGACAGGGTTCCGCTCGACGGATAGTCGCATCGGATGAGTGTTCACGACACCCTCCGCCGCTGGCTTACTGATGCCGCGGACGCCGCGATCGAGTACGCAGCTCTAGATGAAATTGACGAAGGTGCCCGTAAATTTCGTGAGGCGATCGATACGGCTGAGGCGGTCAGTTATGAAAGCCAAATGCTGCCGGCATTGGGGAATTTAAATCGGATTAGAAACTCAGAACGAGCTAGGCAATTTGTGGAATTAGCACCTTCTCTGCGGTGGGTCCCGTCTCACCGGTGGGACGATCAAGGTAAGGAACGAGCGCTATGTGTGCTGTCCGAGGCATTTGAATTGCCTGGAATCGAGGCGGGCATCATGTATGTGGACCAGGGGTGTACTTATCCGTTGCACAATCATCCTCCTCAGGAGCTTTATCTCACTGTGTCGGGGACGGCGCGTTGGCGGTTCGGTGGTGCTGAGGAACTCGTCGAGATGCAGCCGAACATGACTCTCTATAACAACCCCTCGGATTTTCATACGGTCGAAGCCGGCGATACTCCGCTTGTAGCGATGTATATCCTCTGGGGCGATGGTGTTCGAAGCTAGCTGACCGGATGTGTAGTTGTAGCGCCCCCGGCAGGACTCGAACCTGCGACGCACGGTTTAGGAAACCGACGCTCTATCCCCTGAGCTACGGGGGCGAATAGATCACGACCTCGAGGTCTTAATGACTTAAGGAAGCTTTTGTGTCTCCGCAGGCTACCTATGGTTGACCAGTTCGGATTGTTGATTTGTATTGAAACCCTAGGATCTGGCTCACGTCTGGTTTTCTAGCTTGAGTTCCGTCGCTGATAGTTCTGCAGTGCCACTTCGACCATTGGTCGCCGCTTCTCGTCTGTCTGTTGGATGTAACTTCCGGGATCTTTCTCGCCCATGCGAGCAAGCACGTACATCGAATGCGCGGCTTGGGTGTGGGCTGTGAAGCCCTGCGTTTCTTCAGCGTGGTTAACCGCCATCTTCATCATCCTTAGTTGGAACGGATCGTTCTTGGCGACTCCCTGAGCCCATTCGGTGGTGTAAGTGACGAGATCGGCGACTGGGAGCACTCGATTCACTAGCCCAAGCTCACATGCCTCGTCGGCGTCGATGAAGCGACTCTCGAACAACAATTCTTTGACTTTCCTTGGATGAAGATCCCATGGCATGCAGAAGTACTGGAAGTGGCTCCCTAGAAACATGGCGTTAGTTGACGCAAAAATGACATCCATTGCGGACGCGATCATCCAGCCACCAAATATGCAGTAGCCCTGCACAGCTGCCACCGTTGGTTTCGAAATTTCTCGCCACCGTTTGGTGTTGGCGTAGAACTGTTCCCACGTGCGGTCGTACCAGCCTCTGATACCTGCGTCCCAAGGTCGCTCTGTGCGATCAGCAAGCTCGTCAGGTGTGCCTAAGTCATGCCCTGCTGAGAAGTGGTCGCCGGCACCGAAAAGACATATGACGTTGACTTCCGGGTCGTGGGCCGCGCTCATAAATGCTTCGTCAAGTTCTTCAAGTAGGAGCCGACTCTGTGCGTTTCGATACTCAGGTCGGTCGACGGTGACGCGCGCTACTCGATCGACTACCTCATAGCGGATATATCGTCCAACTTCACCTTGGTGTGTTTCAGTCATAGCACCGTAGTAGCACGCCGCTGAGGGTTGTATTGAAAAGAGAGGGGTGATGATGGCCAAGGTTGATCTGAACAGACATCTGTTCTGCACCCACTCTTGCTGGAATGTGGTTTGAGGCGAGGTCCTCGGAAGACCTAGCTTGCTGTATGTCCCCTCGAGAAAAGAGTCACATGTCAGACGAGTCTCCGGGGGAGACAATGACACTCCCTATTGAAGGTGCCGCGGCTCTTCGCCAAATTCTAGGAATCCTGTCAGACCACGAAATAGAAGATTCCGATGGACGTCTCGATGCTCTTGACCGACGGTTGTCGCTGGCCTGGAACGGTCAGGAGTGGGAAACAATGACTGCTAGCGAACGAGGAATTCCTATGTCGCGCCTTGATGCTGAACTGCTAGTTCGCGGGCTTCGTTTTACCGAAATGATGAGCACTCATCTGCCCTTCTTTGACCAAGTCTGCGCAGTTAGCGACTGGATCATCGGTGAGCTGGATATGACCTTTCCAGGAATCTCCGAGACTTGAGAGCAACGAACATTCGAAGAGCCGAACCTCGACTATTTGTTGATGCACCTGGTTCAAGAAGGATCTTCGAATGATCTGAATTTAGTTGCGTCATAGCTGGTGCCACAGCGATCAAGGGCCGCCTTCCAGGCGGGACTATGTTTCATCGCCCACCGCAACGACGAAATGAGGCGTTGCCCGCCAAAAAGCGCGACTTTTTTTGGTGATGCGCCCCCGAGTTGCACCAAGTTGGGTGGCAATGTTGCGACCGCTGCTGCCCGCACCACCCGGTACCCCAGCAGTTGTCCCGGTTGAAGAGGTGGCTTGCGGAGAAAGTCCCAGGCTTGACGAAGAGCTCCGGATTCACCTAAGTCGGGATGTTCGGTTATCCATTTCCGAAGTTCAGGAGCCGTTAATGGGAGGTCAGTGACACCTAAGAGTTCGCCGATCCTCGATTGTTCTTCGACAAATTGATCAGCTTCACCGGGAGGGAGAATTCGACAAAAGGTTTGGTACGCCTCCAAAAAAGAATCGGTCAAGGTGTTGTGGACCCACGCACCCAACTGTGGTTGGTTCGCTGCGTACTGAATCCCTCGCTCAGACGTTCCTGAGACAGGTTTATGTGCAGCGCGAACCACTCCGACAGCGGAACGAACCTCCGGCATCGACCCGTAATTGGCAGTGGTCACGAATAGTGACGTGCGGTTGAGACGGCCGAGTGGATCTGTTTCGTATTCGGAATGATCTGCGACACCAGCAGCGACTTCGGGATGCAGCGCCTGAAGCAATAATGCCCTGACTCCACCAACGAAACTTGAAACGTCCCCCATCACTTTCCAACTGACGCTGTCAGGGCCGAAGAGTCCGGGGTCACCTGGATAAAGGTGAGTCTGTGACAGCGGTTGTTCTCCTTCTGAGAACAACCGAACAACGCTTGCTGTCAGTCTTTCTTGCAAGCTCATGATGCTTCAACTTTGTCCCGAAGAGAGTCAACAGCAGGCGAAGCGGCGTCAATCCACCACTGGTCCTCCCACCAGATCAGGAAATAAACAAGAGTCACGGGAGCGTCGTCAGCGAAACGAACCTCAATGGTTGCCGTGTCATCGACTATTTGACAACGTCCGAAAGCAGCGGGGTTGCCTTTCAATAAAAACGGAAACCCGGATTCAATTAGAGCTTGAAAGGCAGAAGGATTAACATTTTGGCGAAATGACGGAGAGGCAAACTCCCGGGCGTCTTCAAAAGCTCCACGGCTCAAAGCATTGTTTTGGGCGGAGATTCTTTTTTGAAGCGCATCTCGCGGGCCTTCCTCACAACCGAGGTCATCGCTGACGATAGAAGTCGAGGTAACCGAAGTCGAGGTAACCGAAGTTGTGGGCTTCAGGGCAAGACCGCCTTGGGTCGCTGCTTGGGAAGGGTTTGAACCACAGCCGCTGAGACTAATCAGAACAAATGCTGCTAGGGAAATCTTGAAAGGAGTAAGGCGGCGAAAGGCTTCTCGAGGCGCCATCTGTGTGTTCATGAGTGACACGATTCGTTTCCAAGGCTCCCGTTTGAGGTGACGGACCGGGCGTTATCAACTTAGGTGGCCGGAAGAGGGGGTCAAGCCTCCGGGGCAGCTGAAGAATCTGATTCTAGGGGCTGACCCGAAGGCTTAGAAGAGGTGGGGGGCACCTCCGACCATTAATTTAGCACTAAATAGACATGGCCTGCAACTTTCAGCTGGATCTTTCTAAAAAAACGATGGCCCAGAGTGCCTGGTCCCACCGAGATGCTGCAACCCGTTACCGTGCTTCTAAGAGATCACACAACAGGAGTTCGACCTGTGGGTTCTATCGCTCAGATCTTGAAGCCTGAAAAATCGAAACTGAAGCGCGTTCTTAAATGGATCGTCGTGGCGAATGCTGTGTTGGCTGCGATCGGAATTGTGACAGGTGGAAATCCTGATTTCGTGGCTCGAGTGCATGGAACCAGTTTTTTGTTGGTCGTGACTGCGGCCAGTTTGGTTGCTATAGAGCAGGGTAAATTCAGGACTGAGATCAAATATGTGTGGCCCATCGGGTCTGCGTGTTCGGCCGTGATAGGGGCGGTCGTAATTGTTCTCATTTGGGGGTTCGAACCACCAGAAGCCATTGGTCGACCTGTTGGGTCGGTGGCAGTAGGCGCAGTGGCGATCACTTATTGCGCAGTGATCTCAGTAATTGCCGAGCGAGTTCGTTTGCGTCTCATTTGTTGGATAGGAGCGTTTGGTCATAGCTGCTATGTGTTGGTCCTCATCTGGTTCGAAATCAGTGCAATGCCCGGAAGGGCCCTTGCGTTGCTTGCTGTGGGTCAGTCTGCGTGTTCCTTGCTCGCAGTGATTGATTTCATCGGTTCTCGTCGAGCTACCAGGATTCCAACGTGCCCCTTGGGGCGAAGCGCCCAATACTGTCCATATTGTGCAGCAACTGAATTGATCAGGGCTGCTGGCTCTGTCGAGTGCGAGGGTTGTGGGGGACGATTTCAGACTATAGAGACCTGAATGAGTTAACCCATGCGAAGGTCCAGGTCAGGTATTAGTGGAGCTGCCTGGTGGCCGACCATCTTCCAGACCTCTTTGTCGTTCTTAAATACATTCACCGCAGCGACTGCGGACAAGGAAGATCCCAAAAGATTTTCTTCTAGAAAAACCCAAGCGACCTGACCGTCACCGTGAAATCTGACGTTCGAAGTCAGAAATTGTGGCGGCTCCGGTCCGGAAAAAATTTGCTCGAATGACACACGAATTTGCGGCCAACCAAAGATTGTTGGCCAGCCAGGATGGGTACACCAGGCCTCGTCTGAATTAACCCAAAGTTCGGTCATTCCCTCGAGGTCGGCACTTTCGAAAAGCGTGTAGAAGGAAGCGTTCGCCTGCTCTAAGTCCTGCACAACAGCGATGTCCTGTCAGTAAGCCAAGTGGATTCAGTCGTGCCCGACCGAATGAGAACAACATAGGACCATTAGCCCATGTTGCGCAGGTTGACGTCCTAGGTTTCTTCGGATTGGATTAGCGGTCCAGTGGCTAGTGTGCCGAAAGATGTGAGCACCCACATAAACATTTGCAGGATATGAACGTGACAGACGCTCGAGGACCAAACCGTGTTTCGAAGTCAGGTCCTGAATTTGTTGTGATCGGTGCCGGTCTCGCAGGGCTAGCCGCAGCTGGCACGCTGCATCGTGCCGGGCGAGAAGTTCTAGTGCTCGAACAAAGCGATGCAGTGGGAGGGCGTGTCAGGACTGATCGTCAGGGTGGGTTTTTGTTGGATCGTGGATTTCAAGTTCTCTTGACGGCGTATCCGGAACTTGACCGCCATCTCGATTTATGTGCCCTGAATTTGCGGCCGTTTCTTCGCGGAGCAAACGTTTGGGATGGGGATTCATTCGTTGAACTAGCGGACCCGCGCAGCTCCTTTCGAGGTGCTTTCAATGGATTGCGAACGTCGGTCCTGACGCACGCGGATCGGATACGACTGCTAAGCCTCGCTCTGCGGCTTCGACGGTCCCGAGCCGGGTTGTTCGATAGCGCTGCGGACCAACCGATGCAGCAGTTTCTGACGGAGATGAAGTTTTCCACTCGATCCATTGATGCAATTTGGGAACCATTGTTTTCAGGCATTCAGCTGACGTCGTCTTTGGAGGGTTCAGCGCGGCTGGCCTGTCTGATTCTTCGGTGCCTGATTCTAGGTCCGGCGGCCGTTCCGGCGGCCGGTATGCAAGCCATTCCTGAGCAGATGGCATCGAACTTGCCGTCCGGGTCGATGCGCCTTGGAGCAGAAGTTGTAGGTCTCGACGGCACCGAGGTTTCACTTTCGAGTGGAGAAGTGATTGAGGCAGGCAAAGTCCTACTTGCGACCGACAAGACGGCTGCAGTGCGCCTATTGGGTGGAGCTTCTGATGGTTCAAGGTCTCAATGGCACGCATACTTTCGCAGCTCCGAACCGCCGAATGAAAGTAAGGCGATTCATCTTCTTCCGGCCACTCAAGGCCCATGCAGGAATGTGGCCATTATGAGCAACGTGGCCGCAGAGTATGCGCCGCAAGACGAAACACTCATCGTCGCCGCGGGCCCTACTTCCGGCCGAGAAGCCCCGGTTTCGTCGGCACGGGCTCAATTAGTTGAAACCTTCGGAGCAGCTAGTGGGGAATGGGAGCTCCTGACGGCTGGAGTAGTTGTCGAGGCCCAGCCACTGTTTGTGCCCGGGATGAAGTTCATAAGACAGCGAACGACCAAAGGTGTGTTTGCCGTAGCTGGTGATCATTCCACGACACCCTCCATCCAGGGCGCACTGGTGTCTGGCCGGGTGGGCGCTGAGTCCCTACTAGAAAGCTGATTACGTGCTCCTGAGTAAGGGTTTGTGATATTTAGTGCTAAACTCACCTTGTCGAGCGGAGGTCACCTGGGTGAGCACTACAAACGAAGCGAAAGAGTTCTTAGATGTGAGTTCTCCTGGCTCGTTGCCTTTCATCGATTTTGAAATCTCCGAATTCGATGATCTAGTGGCTGCTACCGAACAGCTTCAGGATCTGGGTCACTCCGTCGTTAGAACACCTGCTGGGCCCCTTGTTATTGCCTATGAAGCCACCCGTGAGATTCTTCGGGACCCCAACTGGATCACAGTCCTCTCCGGGATGAGTGCTCTTCAAGCCC
>MDSV01249938.1_pt1 | contig 10440 bp, 10 predicted proteins | sample 810851 | NCBI WGS metagenome assembly MDSV01 (sample SAMN05326640, study PRJNA326480) | marine metagenome | isolation source: seawater | place: Atlantic Ocean: North East | collected 2012
CGACTTGCATGTGTTAAGCATACCGCCAGCGTTCATCCTGAGCCAGGATCAAACTCTCCATGGTATTCAAATTATTAAGATGTATTAATATTTATTCGACCTGAATTAATATTAATGGCTAACTATATATTATGTCAAGGATTTTAATTTTAGAAAACTTTTTTACAATAATAGCCCAAAAGTGAAGTGAAATAATTGCCCTACCTATTTACTATTTTCAGAAAGTTAACATTTATTATGTTAAGATAGCTATTAAATCTAGGATAATTTTATTTCAACAAAAAGATGAGTTTACTTATTATTGGAGGTACTGGTACCTTAGGGCGTCAAATCGTAAAACAAGCTATAGATGAAGGTTATCAAGTTAAATGCTTAGTACGCAATCTAAGACGTGGTACATTTCTTCGAGACTGGGGAGCTGAATTAGTCTATGCAGATTTGTCTATCCCTGAGACGATACCTCCTTCTTTAAAAAATGTTAGTGTAATTATTGATGCTGCAACAGTTCGACCAACCGATGATTACAACGCAGAAAAAATTGATTGGCAAGGTAAAGTTGCATTAATTGAAGCTTCAAAACTTGCTAATATTAAAAAGTTTATTTTCTTTTCAGTTTTAAATGCAAACGAAAATCAAACTATCCCACTATTAGACTTAAAGCTACAAGTTGAAAAACGCTTACAAGAATCAGGATTAAACTATACAATTTTTCGCTGCCAAGGATTTTTTCAGGGTTTAATTAACCAATATGCGATACCAACGTTGGAGAAACAAAAAATTTGGTTATTTGGACAAACAACACCAGTAGCCTACATAGACACACAAGATGCTGCTAAAGCAGTTATTAGTAGTTTAGTTACATCAAAAAGTGATTATAAAAGATTTTCACTTATTGGTCCAAAAGCTTGGACGTCAAGTGAAATTATTGAATTATGTGAACGACTATCTGGAGAAACTGCCCAAGTTTCATATATACCACTTATAAGTATTGGTCTACTACGACGATTCTTCCGATTTTTCGAATTTACATGGAATATTTCAGATCGTCTTCAATTTTCAGAAATATCAAATACCAAATCAAAAAATAACAAAGATACGATCTTCACGTCGTTTGAATTTTTAACATTAGAACAGTACTTACAAGAGTATTTTGGCCAAATTTTACGCAAACTAAAAGAGGTTAATTATCAACAAAGTCAAAGAGGAAATGATATTTCATTCCTTTAATGGCTTTTAAAAAATTAAATACACAACTACTTTCACTGTTAACACTAAAATTTTTGTCACGACGAACAGATTATTAGGGTATAATCTTAATTAAAAATATTAAGGTTGTCTAAACTCTTAGACTCATTACACTATAATTAAATCAACAAATTTTCATAAATGTTTACACTGAAAATATTAGTTTACACAGTTGTTATCTTTTTTATTTCTCTTTTTACTTTTGGTTTCCTTTCTAATGATCCATCAAGAAACCCAAACCGAAAAGATTTAGAGTAACAACCCAAACAAAATTCGAAAATAAGAGATTTCTCTGGGCTTTTAAAAGTTCAAAGAAATCTCTTAGATTTAGTACTAGCGCCAACGTTGAATATTCAAACGAGCACCCTCTGAAATTACTGGAATCCTTGGATAACGTCCGTATAGAATCATTATGCTACAGTATAGTATAGCTGCCATTATACCAAAATATGCCCCGTTACAATACAATTCACCAAACGTACTTGTTCGAAACAAATATGTTGTCTGGGCATAAGCTTGAGCTAGGAATGTGCAAATTATTTCTAGTAGAATTGACTGAATAATATTATAGCGTGAAAAAAGAGTAAGCGGTAAACGTTTTCTGACGCAGATATCAAATAATAAAATCTCGAATGCAAAAACAGCGAGATAATTCCATGTGTCAAAATAAAACCCCATTAATGGACCAACTAAGTGCGTTTTGAAGAAAATATTAACTGCAGCATTATCTGTAGTACATAAAACTTGTTGTCCGAAGAACGCATTGGCTTGACAGAATGGAAAGATGAAACCTATAAGTGAAGTAAGTTTACTTCCTACCCGAGTATTAAAAAATTCTTCTAACATAGTAATTTCTTATTTTTAATGGTGTAAATATTAAAAGCGCTGTTTTAGTCGAGCTGATTTACCGGTTCTTTCACGTAAATAATATAGTTTTGAACGTCTAACTTTCGCTCGGCTAATTATATTAATACTTTTAAGCCATGGTGAGTTTAATAAAAAAACTTTTTCAATCCCTACTTCTTGGGAAACTTTTCTAACAGTGATTGTAGATTCAGTTTGACCTTTATTCCCATGCTTTGAAATAATTACACCTTCATATGCTTGTGTTCGCTCTTTTTCCTTTTTTTCACCATCACCTACTTCTTTCGGTAGCTCGAGATAAATTGTTACGACTGCTTTATCACCTATACATAATTCTGGGAGATCCTTTTTCTTGTAAAAAAGATCACAATTTTCAATTATTTGCATCTCCGATTTAATTTTTTAATTTATACCACATAGTCAATTGCATATTACACTGCAACGCATTGAGATAATAATGTATTTTTTTTTAGCTGTCAATATATTAAATTTAGTTTAACTAAAAATTATTATTACTCTTGATACTTTGAGGCTAAAACTACATTTCCTGATTCTGACCATTTTTGTAGTGCTTTAAGTTCTTTACTTTTTGTTTTAGCTAGTGGTACACAGTTTTGTATTGATGTAATAATATCCTCGTTTGTAAAATCTCGTTGTTCACTAAACCCTAATCGCATTGCTTCTACAATCACTTGTTCAATTTCTGCACCTGAGAAATTTTTAGATAAATCACTTAGTAATGGTGTTTGAAAGGTTTTAAAATCCGTCCGTTGTGATTTTTGTAGATGTACTTCAAAAATCGCTTGTCTTTCCTGTTGTGTGGGTAATGCTAAGAAAAATACCTCGTCAAATCGTCCTTTACGAACAACTTCTGGTGGAATCCATTCCATATTATTTGCTGTTGCTACAACAAAAACTGGTGTTGTTTTTTCTGATAACCAAGTAATGAAAGTGGCTAAAACTCGACTTGTTGTCCCACTGTCACCACCGTTTTGTACTCCAGAAAAAGCTTTATCAATTTCATCCACCCATAAAACGCATGGTGAAAGTGCTTCAGCTATTTGAATCATTTTTCTTACTCTTGACTCGGATTGACCTACAAGCGATGCGAATAGTCGTCCAAAGTCTAATCTTAGTAATGGTAATGTCCATTCACTTGCAATAATCTTAGCAGCTATTGATTTTCCTGTGCCTTGGACTCCGACAAGTAATACTCCCTTTGGGTATGGTAAGCCATAATCAACGGCGGCTTTTGAAAATGCACCATCACGTAATTTTAACCACTCTTTAAAATTATCTAAACCACCGAGATCAGATAATTTTTTATCTGGGATACAAAACTCTAAAAGCTGGCTTTGTTGTATTATTTGCTTTTTTTCTTCTAAAATAAGTTGAGGTGCCAATTCACTTATTTCGCCGTATTTAGTAATTATTTTTGATAATACTCTACGGATTCGTTCTAGTGATAACCCCTGGCATGCGACTGTTAATTCGTTTAACTGATCTGATATTAAATCTTGTTGTAAAGATGTGGCCAAGCGTTTAAGTTCTTCTTGGATCTCTAAATAACTAGGTAATGGGAATTCAATAACGGTAATTATTTCTTTTAAATTCTCAGGTATGTTAACCTCTGGGGCGATAATAATTAGATTTTTTGGTTGAGTTTTTAAATCACGGTTTAGATTTTTCAGTTTCCGGGTTATTGAAAGATCCTTTAAGAAATTATCGTAATCTTTAAGTATAAAAACAGATGCAGTTTCTGGAGTTAACTTTTCGACTAGTTCTAAAGCTTCTAGAGGATTTTTTGCAGCAAACCCGGAGTCGTTTGGGTTTCCTTGATAACCATTTATAAAATCCCATGAATAATACGTTCGTGCTACATATTTTTTTGTACAAAGACGGATAATATATTCAATACGTTCTTCTTCATACGTTGGGATATAAATAATAGGATATCTGGCTTTTAGTAAGAGAACAAAGTCATTTAGAAAGTTCATTTATCATACCAAGGTCATTAAAATTTTTTTAGATTTATCCAACCGAACCTTCTAATTTTAAACTTAATAATCGGTCAGCTTCTGACGCAAATTCAAGTGGTAATTCATTAAAGACTTCTTTACAGAAACCGTTAACCATCAATGCGACTGCTTCTTCCATATTAATTCCACGTTGAAGAAGATAAAATAATTGTTCTTCGGCAATTCGTGATGTTGAAGCTTCGTGTTCAATCTTTGTACTGCTATTTTGTACGTCAATATAAGGAAATGTATTAGCACTTGATAATTTTCCAATTAATAATGAATCACATTGTGCATAATTTTGTGTATTCGTTGCATTTGCAGTAATTTTAACAAGGCCACGATAGCTATTATCTGATTGTCCTGCTGAAATTCCTTTAGATATAATCCGACTCTTTGTATTTGGTGAAATGTGAATCATCTTCGTTCCTGTGTCCGCCTGTTGATAATTACTTGTCAATGCGACTGAGTAAAATTCACCAATAGAATGTTTACCAGCTAAGATACAGCTCGGATATTTCCAAGTAATGGCTGAACCAGTTTCAACTTGAGTCCATGAAATACGCGCATTTTTTCCTGCACAAAGACCACGTTTTGTAACAAAGTTATAGACTCCGCCGATACCGTGTTCGTCTCCAGAGTACCAGTTCTGTACGGTTGAATATTTAATTGATGCATCTTCCAACGCAACTAACTCGACTACAGCAGCGTGTAATTGTGTGCTACTAAATTGCGGTGCAGTACAGCCTTCCAGGTAGTTGACAGTACTTCTCTCCTCTGCAATTATGAGGGTGCGTTCAAACTGACCTGATTCCTCATTATTAATTCTAAAGTACGTTGAAAGTTCTAAGGGGCATATTGTATCTTTTGGAATATAACAAAACGAACCATCACTAAAAACGGCTGAATTTAATGCGGAAAAAAAATTATCACCAGTTGGTACAACGCTTCCAAGATATTTCTTAACAAGGTTAGGATACCGTTCAATTGCTTCAGAAATTGAGCAAAAAATAATTCCTGATTGATGTAATTTCTTTTTGAATGTTGTTCCAATCGACACGCTATCAAATACAGCATCAACTGCAACGTTGGCTAACATTTTTTGCTCATTAAGTGAAACACCGAGTTTTTCAAACGTCCTTAACAATTCTGGGTCAGCGTCATCTAGACTTCCAATTTTACTTTTTGTTTTTGGTTTAGAGTAGTATTGTATATTTTGGTAGTCGGTTGGGGTGATGTTTAAATATCCCCAATTAGGTTGTTCAAGCTTCTTCCAAATAGTAAAAGATTTTTCTCGAAATTGTCTGAGAAAATCAGGTTCATTTTTTTTATCTGAAATCTGATTAATTATTGAACTATTTAGTCCTTTAGGGAATTCTTCGGTTTCAATTTCCGTTCGAAAACCGTATTTATAAGGACTTTTGACAATATCTTGTAAGATAACATCAGAGTCTGGTATTTGTTTTTCAGCCATTTTAACTTTTAAAGAATTATTTTTTAGTAAAGGTAAATCCCTCTACTTAGTTTATCGCATAAATCAACTATAGTATCAATTGCCCAAAAACCGAAAACTGGTGATAAATCTAGTATAAACGTGAATGGTACCAGTTTTCGCCAAAATCGTACATAAAAGTTTGTCATTGATGCTACAGTTGAGAATGGCTGGTCATACAGATTAATGTTTGGAAACCAGCTAGCGTAAAGACGAAAAGATAATATTACCGTATATATTTTCAGAAATACAACTGTGGAGCCAGACATTAATTGTATTACGTACTTTAATTGTAATGGTAAAGAGGTAAGCATAGATGAATGTAGTATGAAATTAAATAGTTAACAGTACGTTCGTTACAAGAAGCATACCACAAAATTGGTTTCGAAATTCCAATCAAGAGTAAAAAGATAGTTAGAATTAATAGCTAGTGAAGAGACTTGAACTCATAACCTACTGATTACAAATCAGTTGCTCTACCAATTGAGCTACACCAGCTACATACTATAGAATAACAATTAATTACAGGTTTGTAAACTTATTTTTTTGTGCTTATTGCTTTTTTTAAAATACACTATACTATTTATGTAGTCTTGTTTAAAAAAAAATTCTTATGGCTAAAGGTAAGGGCGCGCGTATCCAGGTAACCTTAGAGCATAGGTGTGAGTTAGGCACTTATCGCTATACAACAGTAAAAAATAGGCGAAATACTACTGAACGTCTTGAACTGCGTAAATATTCGCCAGTAACAAAAAAACATGAAATTTTTAAAGAAATCAAATAAGGTATCGTATGTATAATACTTCAAAAATGCGGGCTGCATTAGAGATTGATGATGAAACAATTGATTCTTTAGATTATAAAAATACAGCTATTTTAACGGCATTTATTAGTGATCAAGGAAAGATTTTACCACGTCGAACAACGAATTTAAGTTCTAAGCAACAGAAAAAAGTACAAAAGTTAATAAAGCGTGCTCGTATAGCATCACTACTTCCGTTTGTAATGGGTAAGAGTTAACATATAGCATCTACATCACCTTTTGAAGCTGCTCTTAAAGTTGAGGAGGGGCTTGGTTAGTCAGTACTAAACTGAATTTATGAGTAATGATAGGATATTGAAACGAATAACTCATATTTGTGTAAATTATGCTAAAATTTAAATTAGTTTAAATTGTAAAATCTGTAACCAGCATGACACCTTCATTAAGCGCATTTTTAAGTAGTGTAATACTAGCAGTCGTGATTGTTATTATCCCTATTTCTGCAGCATTAGTTTTCGTTAGTTCGTCAGATAAAATTATCCGTTCATAAAAAAAACTGGATCATAGTGATCCAGTTTTTTTTTCTCAGTTTTTATTACTAAGCAGTGGTATTTAGTATTAGAAATTCATTTCTGCTGCTTGAACTTTTTCGAATTGCTTTTTCTTTAAAACAAGAAGAATCTGTGCTACTGTTACAGTAAAGAAGAATACAATCATACCTTTAACGCGATTTGGACTCTGTAAAATAATCTCCGTTTCAGTTTGTCCAAAACCACCAACGTTAGGATCAAATGTAAGTGCTTGGTCAACTTTTACCACATCGTTTGGTTTAACATTTAAAGTTAAACCAGCAGGAACAGTTTGAGTTACCGAATCACCACTTGTTGATTGGATAATAACTTGTGTTTTTCCCTTTTCTCCTGGTTCAATTGATGTAATTTGGCCTGCTACTGTAGATGTAAAAGTTGTATTATTACTCTTTTCACCACTTGGGTATACTTGACCACGACCACGGTTCGCACCGACGAATATTGGGTAGTTTAAGAAGTGTACATCTTTGTCTTGTGCTGGGTCAGGTGATAATATAGGGAATACAATTTCTTGGTGTTTGTCACCTGAAATTGGACCAACTACTAGAATATTTGTTTTTGTTTTACTGTATGGTTGTACAAAAACACCTTTCGTCTTTTGTTTAATTTCATCTGAAATACGATCTTTAGGTGCAAGTTTAAATCCTTCAGGTAGAACTAAAACTGCTCCAACATTTAGAGGTCCTTTTGTTCCACCAGCTGTAACTTGACGTGACTTTAAATCATACGGGATACTCACAACAGCTTCAAAAACTGTATCAGGTAACACTGCTTGAGGAACTTCAATTTCTGTTGGCTTTTGAGCTAAGTGGCAATTTGCACAAACAATTCGGCCAGTTGCTTCTCTTGGACTTTCGTATGCCTGTTGAGCAAATACCGGATATGCATATGAAACTTTTGGTACTGCTAGGGTTACAATAATTCCTAAGATTATAACTAGTGACTTGAACTTAGATATTACATTTATCATTTTTCTAAGACATTTAAAATGTATACATAATAATTGTATCTTAATATTTTGTATTTCATTATATTTTTTACAATTTAAACTGGTATGGGGTCATAAAGACTGATAACTTTAGGTATTAAATCTTGCACCGGAACACTAAAATAGATACTATCTCTTAGACCTATTATTTAATAGTACGGGGGAGGTTCTAATACATTAGGGCATTTACGTATAGTTTCATTTGGCTGGGCGGACATAAAGAAGAAACTACTTGTTTATCTTCCTTATCAAAATGTTATTAAAAAAGACAAACAAGTAGTTTCTTAATAATGGTCGATACACATCATTAAAATTGAATTAGTAATGATATTATTTTTTTAATAAAATTACAAACCCAGCGCCGCCTAAATATAGTATTAGTAATGCAGTTGTCATAATAATCTGAGTTAACGGATCAGTTGATGGTGTAATTACTGCAGCTAGAATTGTCGATAAAACAACAATATATTTCCAACTAGATAGCATTGTTTGTCCAGAAACAACTCCAAATAATCCTAATACAACCTGTATCACTGGTATTTGAAATGCTATACCTGATGAAAAAATTAAAACAGCAACAAAATCAAAATATTGGTTAAATGACCAAAATGGCTCAACAATATCTGCGCCATAGGATATAAAAAATTTAAGTGCAGCTGGTACTAAGAAAAAGTAAGCAAAGATTAATCCAACTGCAAATAAAATGCATGAACCAAATGTTATTGGTAAGATAATATCACGTTCTTTTTTAGTCATACCCGGTACAACATATAAAAAGATTTGGTAGATTATTAGTGGGCTGCTCAATAGAATGCCACAAAACACAGCAATTTTTAACGAAGCGAAAAAATATTCACCTGGTGCAAATTGTAAAAATTTTATCCCAATCGCGGGCGTTTGAAATATCTGTACGATTTGTTTAATGTCTGCAAAACAAATTAAAATAGCGGTAAGCAGTAGGATTAAACAAAAAATTACTCGCTGACTAAATTCTTCAATGTGTTCAGACAATGCCATTTCATCATCTTTTATCGTGTTGTCCTGTAGCAGTTGGTTTTCATTATTTAGGTACATTTTTTCTAGTTATATCAAGTAATGTAAATTGATCTTCTTAGAATCAGATTTGAATAAATCTACATGGTCTCTACTTTATCAACAATAATACATTCAGTGGTTAAGACCATACTCGCAATCGAGGCTGCATTCTGTAATGTTGATCGAGTTACTTTTGCTGGATCAATAATACCTTCTTTATACATGTCTACGAATTGAGTTGTTGATGCATTATAACCTATGTTAAAATCCGAATCTTTAATTTTTTCTGCTATAATAGCTCCATTTTGTCCTGCGTTTGTAGCAATACGTCTAAGTGGTGCACTTAAAGCTTTTTCAACGATCAATGCTCCCAACAATTCGTCCTCTTTTAAGCTTTTTTTTGCCCATTCTAATAGCCCAGTTGAGATGTGTACTAATGTAGAACCTCCACCTGGTACTATTCCTTCTTCGACCGCCGCTTTTGTTGCATTAACTGCATCTTCTAATCTTAGTTTTCGATCTTTCATTTCTGTTTCGGTAGCAGCACCAACTTTTATAACTGCTACTCCACCACTTAATTTTGCTAAACGTTCCTGAACTTTTTCTCGTTCATAACTTGAATCACTAGTTTCAAGTTGACGTCGTAATTGTTCACATCGTGCAAGAACATTTTGTTTATTTGCGTCTGAAATAATGGTAGTTGATTCTTTCCCAATAATGATTCGTCTTGCTTTACCTAAGCTTTCAATATCAACATTTTCCAGACTTAATCCAGCATCTTCTGTAATAACTTGACCGGCTGTTAAAATGGCTAAATCTTCTAAAATTGCTTTTCGGCGATCACCAAAACCTGGTGCGCGAACTGCAACAACATTTAAAATACCTCTTAGTTTATTAACGATTAATGTTGCTAGAGCTTCTTTCTCTACATTGTCACTGATTATTAACAATGGTTGGTTAGTTTTTGAAACTAGCTCGAGAGCAGGTAGTAAATCTTGCTTAACAACGCGAATTTTTTTATCTGTAATCAGTATAAGAGGATTTTCGAGTACAACCTCCATTTTCTCTGTATTTGTTACGAAGTATCCAGATATAAAACCACGATCAAAGCCCATACCTTCGGTAATTTCAAGTTCTGTACTAGTAGACTTACTCTCTTCGAGTGAAATTAACCCCTGGCGACCAACTTTATTAATAGCATTTGCAATTAGTACACCAACACTTTCGTCATTACCAGCTGATATAGTAGCAACTTTTGTTATATCGTCAATGTTTTGAATTGGTCTAGCGTATTCTGTAATTTGGCGTACAACATATTGCGTCGCTTTTTCAATCCCACGTTTAAGCACAATTGGGTTTGCACCAGCAGCTACGTTACGCATTCCTTGTTTTATAATTGCATGTGCTAATACAGTTGCAGTTGTAGTACCATCACCAGCTACGTC